>Ga0310690_10000688_pt1 | contig 68143 bp, 50 predicted proteins | sample AusTroGonzalo_MG_2_FD_207661 | JGI IMG/M metagenome (GOLD analysis project Ga0310690, IMG submission 207661) | Bovine rumen microbial communities from tropical cattle in Woodstock, Queensland, Australia - Gonzalo_04 (v2) (version 2) | ecosystem: Host-associated > Mammals > Digestive system >... | reverse complement strand
CATTCACTAAAGAGCGTAAAAGATCTTTCTGCTCATCATCAGTCTGCGGAATTTCAATCTCTTCATACTGCGGATTTTCTTTAAGAAGATATTTTATCAGAAATTCTCTTCGTTCTCTTTGTGTCATTCTATCCTCCAAAATTAAAATTCGAATTCATATTTGCTGCGCAGGGAAATTTTTATCTCGTTTATCGGAACAATACGCGATTATCGGAACAATGCAATCGCATTTAGCGGAATATTGTCTTTCAGAATTTACAAAATACAATATTTTTTACAGTTTTTGTGGCGAGCTGCACGTGCTCCAACAAAAAAATATTTTATTGACATATGTCAAAAATAAATTACCTTTTCGCGGGAGGTTCACGATGTCAAGACCCGCAAGATGCCGCAGAATTGAGAAATCACCGCTTTTCAGGAGTTTTTCTCCGGATGATGTCGAAACGGCGGAAAGTGTTTTCATGACTGTGGATGAATTCGAGGCGATGCGTCTTCTGGATGATGAAGGGCTTACGCAGGAAGCGTGCGCTTTGAAGATGAATGTCGCCAGGACTACGGTCACTGCGATTTATGAAAGTGCGCGCCGCAAAGTTGCCGATGCCCTTGTCCGCGGAAAACGCCTTCTGATCGTCGGCGGATGTTGTGAATTTGCTCCCGTGGAACTGCCTGACAACATTATGGAGAAGAAGATGGAACACAGAAGAATTGCGGTAACTTATGAAAACGGCGAGGTTTTTCAGCATTTCGGACACACTGAAAACTTCAAATTCTACGATGTCGAAAACGGTGCGATCGTCAGGGAACAGATCGTTCCCACGAACGGAAGCGGTCACGGCGCACTTGCCGGATTTTTGAAAGCGGCTCAGGTCGATGCTCTGATCTGCGGAGGAATAGGCGGCGGCGCGAGAATGGCTTTAGACGAAGCAAGGATCGCTCTCTATCCCGGTGTGAAAGGATCGGCTGACGACGCGGCAAAAGCTCTTGCAGCAGAAAAACTTGAATACGATCCCAATTCTCACTGCACTCACCACGAACACCATGACCATCACGAAGGAAACTGCGGAGAACACGGCTGCGGAAGTCACCGCTGCTGAAAGAATTAAATATCCTTTAGGAATTTATAAAGAATTAGGTCGTGCGGCTAAATATTTGATGTAACTTTTTACCGTTTTGTGATGTTGTAATGTGAAAGCGGTATGACAGCAGAAGTTGAACAATGAAAAATGCGCCAAAAATTATTGAGACAGAACGATTGATCCTGCGTCCGTTTGTTTTAAGCGACGCGGCGGATGTGTACGAATACCTGAAAGAACCAGCTGTAAATTGTTTCGCCAGTATGAAGTTGAATTCGCTGAAAGAGGCTGAGAACGAAATGAAAAAGCGTGTCGGCGATACAGAATATTACTTTGCGATCGTTCTGAAAGAAAACGGCAGAGTCATCGGCGAGATTTTTGCATACCCGGAAAGCGACGAGCCGCATGAGGATAAAGATTCGCCACGGGATACATTCAGTCCTTGCTGGATGCTTAACCTGAACTATTCCGGAAAGGGGTATGCTTATGAAGCGGCGCGGGCTTTTTTTGACTATCTCTTCAATGAAAAAGGTGCAAGGCGGATATATGCCTATACTGAAGATAGCAATATTCCGAGTCAAAAACTCTGTGAAAAACTCGGTATGCGCCGCGAAGGACTGTTTTTGGAGTTCATCTCGTTCGTGAACAATCCAGATGGCACGCCGAAATATGAAAACACATATCAATACGCCATTTTGAAAAAAGAATGGAAATGAAAGTGTAAAAACCTGACACGATGTCAAAGTAAAAAATTGACACTGTGTCACTTTTATTTATTCTGACGCGATGTCAGTATAATGTTCGTTTTTAATTGAGGGGAAAAACATGAAAAAAGTATTGATTTTATCAGGCAGTCCGCGAAAAGGCGGCAACTCTGACACGCTCTGCGACGAATTCATGCGCGGAGCGAAGGAAGCAGGCAACGAAGTCGAGAAGATCAGAGTCAGCGAGAAGAAGATCGGCTACTGCACAGGCTGCTACTACTGCCAGAAATCGGGCGGCGTATGCGCCATCAAAGACGACATGAACGAACTCCTGCAGAAAATGATAGATGCAGATGTCATCGTGCTCGCAAGTCCTGTATATTTCTATTCGATCGACGCTCAGCTCAAGACCGTGATCGACAGAACGGTCGCACGCTGGCTTGAAGTCAAAAACAAGGAATTCTACTACATCGCGACAAGTGCCGACAAGGAACGCAGCTCGCAGGAGCGTACGATCGAATGTTTCCGCGGATATGCAGACTGTGTCGAAGGTGCGGTCGAAAAAGGCGTCATCTACGCTACCGGCGTTTATCAGAAAGGCGAGATCGCAAACAGCCCGGCTTTGGCAGAAGCATACCAGATGGGGCTGAAAGTCTAACTGACACGGGGTCGTTTTTTTAGTGCCGCGGATGGAAGATTCTGATTGTAGGCGGGAATTTACATGCATTTAACGGTGTAAAAATTGCGAAAAAGTAAAAAGTTACCCCGTTAACTTGAAAAATATTCCGTTAAATGGTATGTTTTTCCGGATTTTGCCGGAGGTAACTATGGATTTTGAAATCAGAAACGATTTATACCCGAGAGAGAAATATCTGGAAAAGATCAGGGGATTTTATCACGAATGCGAGGTGATAAAGGTTTTGACGGGTGTACGAAGATGCGGCAAGTCATCAATCATGAACCTTATCATTCAGGAATTGCTTTCGAGCGGCGTAAACAAAGAAAATATCCTTTATTTCAATCTTGATAAAAAGCCGTTCGACACCGTTGTTTCATCAGAAAAACTTGACGAAATCATTGAAAAAAACAAGGGCGCAAGCGGTACGAACTATCTTTTTATCGATGAGATCCAGAATGTTAAAGGCTTTGAAAAGGTAATCAATGCGTGGCGTGAAGAGAGGAACTTCTCGATATTCATCACGGGTTCGAATACCTATCTTCTGTCGGGAGAGCTTGTGACAAAGCTGACCGGACGATACATCGAATTCAATATTCTTCCTCTCTCGTTCGACGAATATCTGAATGTGAAAAAGTTTTTCGGAAAACAGCTTTCCGACGATTCGACCGAGCTCAGAAACTATATCCATGAAGGCGGTTTCCCTTACGTTTTAAAACTCAACTCGATGAACGATAAAAGAAGATATGTGCAGAATCTTATTGACGAAATTTATGAAAAAGATGTCAAAAAAAGAGTCAAAATAAGGCATCGTTCTGTCTTTGAATCGGTTATGAAGTATATCGTCAACAACTTCGGCGCAACGACAAGCATCCAGAACATTGTCGATGATTTCGCCAAAAACGGAGTGAACATCAAAAGAGAGACTGTAAACCGGTACATTGAAGCATTGGAGAGTGCTAAAATCATCATGTCGTGCAGCAGATTTGACATGAAATCGAGAAAATCGCTTATCGGCGAGAAAAAATTCTATCTTTCCGACCTCTCGTTTTACTACGCTTTAAACACTGACAACCGGATAAATTACGGCCCTGCACTTGAAAATATTGTCTACACCTACGCCGCAAGCCTGGACTACTCAATAAGCGTCGGCAGGATCGGCAAACTGGAATGCGATTTCATTTTAAGGGATAACGAGATGAATTATTCTTATGTTCAGGTCGCATACACGATTCTGGAAAGCAGAGAAACCGAAGATCGTGAATACAGAAGTCTTGAAAGCATTACGCGGGACAACTATCCGCGATATCTGCTGACGATGGATAATCTAATTCAGAAGCGAAACGGTATAATTCACCAGAATATAGCTGAATTTATTAAGAAAAACAGAAGGTTCTGAATGCTTTGTTATGGTCAGGTTTACATGTGTTGGTGTTAAGGAGAGGATATACAAATGAGAACGGCAATAAACATTCTGATGACGCTGCTTCTGATGGTCGCAATGGCTTATCATTATACCGGCCCGATGTGGCATGAAATAACTGGAACGGCGATGTTCGTCCTCTTTATCCTCCACAATGCGCTGAATTACAGATGGTATAAATCGCTTGCAAAAGGCCGGTACGATGCGGCGCGGGTCCTTATGCTGGTTGCGAACTGTCTGCTTGTTGCCGATGTTCTGCTGCTCATGCTTTCGGGAATAAGCATGTCGTTCTATGTTTTCAGCTTTCTTCCGGCTTCCGTCTCGATCCCTTCGGCGAGAAGCATTCATTTGATAGCATCTTATGCAGGATTTCTTCTGATAAGTTTCCACATCGGTCTGCACATGCGGGGCGTATTCGGGAAAATATGGAATAAAATCAAGCTGTTTTCTGAAAAACGAAAGGGTCTCGGCTTTATCCGGATTTTGTTCGTTCTGTCGGTCGTTGCAGTGTGTTTCTACGGGATCTACGCTCTGAAGGAGAGAAATTTCTGGGGATATGTTTCGGGCAGCGTGATGTTCGCTTTTTTTGATTATGCGGAGCTGCCGCTCTGGTTTTTCCTCGACTATGCGGCGATCATGTTTCTTTTTGTCATGTCTGCGTTTTTATTGCAGAAACTATTTACGACCGGATTGAAAACAATGGCAGAAAATGCGGCCCGGAACATCACGGAACACAAAGTGCGCTATTCAGTCATTTCCGGGATTCTGGTGCTTGCTGCAGTGCTTTTTGTGCTTTTCGGCGTCTCTTACATCAGAAGGCATTTCCAGCCGGTGAATGTAGACCGTGCCGAGGCGACTCGTACTGAAAGGATAGACATGAAAGGAAAGAAAGGGATCATTGTTTACTTCACAAGAGTCGGTAATACCGCTTTTGCAGATGACGTCGATGCTGTTTCAAGCGCCTCTCTTATGAGCGACGGCGCAAACCTCGTCGGAAACAGCGAACTTCTGTCGGAAATGATAGCAAATGCAACGGGTTATCCGGTATACGCGATAAAAACGAAAAACAAATACTCCTCAAGCTACAGCGCTACAGTCCGCGAAGCAGGGCAGGAGTTCAGAGGGGAAAGACCGTGCGAGCTTGTTAACGATGTGCCGGAACTTTCGGAATACGATACCGTTATTCTGGTCTATCCGCTCTGGTGGTGGACGCTTCCGATGCCTGTGCAGAAATTCCTGACTGAAAACAAACTTGACGGAAAGACGCTTTATTCTTTGGTCACTCACGGCGGCAGCGGCTTAGGAACGGCGATTCAGGATACTGCAAAATGGACTGCGGCAAAGGTAAGTCCGGAAGCACTAGCTGTCTATGACGACGAAGTGACGGGAGCACTTCCGAAACTCATCTCCTGGCTTAAAAAAATAGCGGAAGAAAATAACTGATGCGGTGTCAGGACAATAGTTGACACGGTGTCATTTTTTGCCTATTCTGACACGATTTGACGGGTATTTAGGAGGAGATTTATGCCGAAATGTTCGCCTGAGGTAATGAATTCAAGGAAGGAAGAACTTGTCGATGCGTGCGAAAAACTCTACCAGACAAAGACTTTCGGTGAGATAACTTTGAAGGAGATAGGTGATACCGCAGAATTTACGCGTACTGCGATATACAGCTATTTCCAGACGAAAGAGGAGATCTTTCTAGCTCTTCTGCAGCGTGAATACGGAAAGTGGATCAGTGAACTTGAAGAGATCGAGCGGACAAAAGTGAAGCTCACGGCTTCAAAACTTGCAAGAAGGCTCGCCCTTTCGCTTGAAAACAGGGTGCAGCTGCTGAAGCTGCTCAGCATGAACCTTTATGCGATCGAGGAAAACTGCAGTTTGGAAAATCTTGTCGAGTTCAAAAAGGTCTATAAAGCCTCTATCGAGGCGGTCGACAGGTGTTTCAGAAAGTTCAAACCGCAGGCTGCGCCGGAAGAAAGTTATGCCTTCACGTATCAGTTTTTTCCGTTTGTATACGGCGTTTATCCTTATGTTTTCCCGTCAAAAAAACAGGTCAATGCAATGAAGACTGCCGGAATGAAGCTAAGAAAACGGACTGTCTATCAGCTTGCGTATCCCGCTATTCTGAAAATGCTGTGAACTCGGTAAGGTGCTTTTATTCTACGCCTAACATTTTAAGGAAGAATCCGATCTCCATAGCCGATTCCTTGATCCTAGCCTGAGTCGATTTGCCCTGACCGTGGCCTGCTTTAGTCTCGACCCAGAGGAATATCGGATTGTTGGATTTGTTTTCGTACTGGAGGGCTGCCGCCATCTTCTTTGCGTGCATCGGGTGAACGCGTGAGTCATGTTCGCCGGCGGTGAGAAGGACTGCCGGGAATTTTCCGTCCTTTTTGATGTTCTGGTAAGGCGAATATTTGAGGATGTATTCAAACTGCGCCTTGTCGTCGCTTGAGCCGTATTCGCTGACCCAGTATCTTCCGATGAGGAACTTGTGGAAACGGAGCATGTCGAGCAGGGGTACTGCGACTACAGCCGCTTTGAAAAGTTCGCCGTACTGTGTGACCATTGCACCGGTGAGAAGTCCGCCGTTGCTGCCGCCCCAGATAGCGAGTTTGTCCGGATTGGTGTATTTGTTGTCGGCAAGGTATTTCATCGCGTATGCGAAATCGTCGAAAGTGTTCTGTTTCTTGTCGAGCATTCCGGCTCTGTGCCACTTTTCGCCGTATTCACCGCCGCCGCGGATGTTTGCGATGGCCATGATGCCGCCCGTTTCGATCCAGACAGCGTTCACTGCCGAGAAATACATCGGGTAGTTTACGTTGAAACCGCCGTAACCGCGCAGGAAAGTGTGGTTTCTGCCGTTTTTCTCAAGTCCTTTTTTGTAGATTATGAACATCGGGATCTTCGTGCCGTCTTTCGAGGTGTAGAAGACCTGCTCTGTGACGATATCTTCAGTATTTATAGGAACTTCTGCTTTCCAGATCTGCTTCATTCCCGTCTCTTCGGTGTATTCGTAGATCGCAGGCGGGAATGCGAACGAAGAGAATGCGACGTAGATTTCTTTGTTGACCGGATCTGAGATGAATTCCGCGCTACCGAGAGCGGGAAGGGGGATCTCCCTTTCATTTCTGCCGTCGAGGTCGTAAATGGCGAGCTTGCTTGCGACGTCGTGCATCTTTGAAACGACGATCCTTCCGTTTGAAACCGCGAAATATTCGATGACGTCCTTTTCGTGTTCCGGAACGGCTGTCGTCCATTCGAGCGTTTCGCAGTTTACCTTTTCGATCTTCCAGTTGAGCGCGTTGTCCTTGTCCGTTTTGAGGTAGATGTTTCCGTCGTAGACTTCGCCCTCGTAGATGTTGTCGTAGTTGTCAACGATCTTTTTCGTCTCTTTGGTCATGGTGTTGTAGAGCGCGAGTTTCGCCTTTCCGCTCGATCCCTGATATTCGGTGAGAAGCAGCCAGAGCCCCTTTTCATCGAGCGCGCTGAAGAGGATCGCCTCCTTTATCGAGCTTTTCGCGATGATCTCGTCATTTTCCGCATCTTCGCCTATCTTGTGGAAACGGACGCTCTGTTCCGTGTCGATCTCACCTTCGTGGCTGCCGTCAAGCTTTCTCGTGTAGTAGAAGCCGCTTTCGTCCGGAAGCCAGCCGACGCTTGCGTAGCGGCAGCCGTCGATCGGTTTGTCCGTCTCAGCGCCAGAATCTGTGTCGAGAAGGTGAAGGACCGACTGCTCCGAACCGTTTTCACTCAGACCGTAGGCGATGTATCTGCCGTTCGGCGAAACGTACCACCAGTCCATCGCGGTAGTTCCGTTCTTATCGATCGTGTTCGGGTCGATGATCTCCTTTTTCGTGCCGTCTGCAAGCTGCATCATAAGGACCGGCTGGTTCTGCAAGCCTGTCTGATAGCGGAAGAAAAGTTTCTCTCCGCGTTTTACCGGCAGCATCATTTTGTCGTAGTTCCATACTTCACCGAGCCTTTTTTCAATTTTCGGAGTCTGGGTCCACGAAAAAATCGTCTTTTCGGTAAGCTCGTTCTGAGCCGCAGTCCACTTTTGGACATCTTCGGCATCGTTGTTTTCAAGGTGACGGTAGTAGTCTTCGACTTTCGTGCCGAAATAGTCGTCCGTTACAAGTTCGCGCCTGGTTTCGGGGTAGTTCCAGTTCACCTGCTGCTGTTCCTGTTTCACCGGGCTCTCCTCCTCTTTTTTAGTCTTTGTGCATCCGGCTAAAACCGCTAATAAAATCAGCGCGGTAATAAAAAACTTTTTCATTCTTGCCTCCTAGAAACAATTCAAGTAAAAAAAGAGAAAAAGTTTTAGGGATTGATGAGGAAAAGTCCAATTTTTCTTGATAGGAGGTGAAATATGGGAAAGAGTTTGGTTATCTATTTTTCGGCAGGCGGAGTTACGAGAGGAAAAGCGGAACTTTTGGCGGAAGCTACGGATTCCGATATCTTCGAGATCGAGCCGGTTAAAAAGTACACGAAGGCCGATCTGCTTTGGATGAATCCGCTTTCGAGGAGCTTCCGGGAAGTTGCTGCACGTAAAAGCAAACGCCCTGAAATCGTTGAAAAGGAGTTGGATCTTTCCGGCTACGATAGGATTTTTCTCGGCTTTCCTATCTGGGGCTGGGCTGCGCCGTCGATTGTCAACGCATTTCTGGAAAAGCACGATTTTTCCGGCAAAACCGTTATCGTCTTTGCAACGAGCGGCGGCACGACGAAACTCGACGGCTGTATAAAATCGCTCAAACCGTCGCTTTCAGAAACCGCAACTGTCAGAGAAGGCAGGGTTTTCAACGGAGTCTGGACAAAAGATATGCTCTCCGAGTGGGCTGGGAGCCTTTAAGAGCCCCAACTGATCTCAGTTTTACGCAAGTTTCTGTTTTTCTTGAATTATTTCTGTGTTCTTGAATAATATCACGATTCTCGTATGGGTGTCAGGTTCGGTCTTTTTTACGTTATCAAGGATGGAGGGGATCATGAGGCGGATTTTCGTTGTTATTCTTGTTTTTGTTTCGCTTTTTACCTTTATGTCCTGCGGGGGCAGAAAGGGTGAACTCAGTAAAATCGAAGAGGTTGTGACAAAGACGGTCTCCGCTGAAAAGGGTGGAACGGTAAAAAATTCAGACGAGTCTGTTTCGATCGAGATCCCTGCGGGTGCACTTGAAAGTGACACGCAGATCACGATGAAGATCTATGAGTCTGCCAATTATCCGGGGACGGAGGACAAGACGGTTATAAGCAAAGTCGTAGAGTTCGAGCCTTCCGGAACGATTTTCAAGAAGCCTGTCGTAATTTCGATGGTGAGCCTGGGAGGCGGCGGAGAGGCGCTCAAAGCAGTTAAGAAACAAGTCGTAACAGCAGCAGTTTACAGAGAAGATAAGGGGGCTTGGAGCTACAGCCCGAAAGGTGCGGCTGTTAAGATAGCGGGGCATGACGATGGCGGCGATCCGATCATGCAGAGTGCTCTGGGCGATCCGATAATGCTGAACGATGACGGCGATCCGATAATGATTGATGCCATGGGCGATCCGATCATGTTGAGTGCTGGCGGCGATCCGATAATGGTCACGGCGCTGGGCGATCCGATAATGGGAGCTGCTCTGGGAGATCCGATAATGATGACGACGGGGCATTTCACGGCCTATGCGTTTTTTCTTATCGATGTCGAAGAGGAGGAGCCGGCGGGACCTGACGGTGACGACAGCGACGATTCCGATGCCGATGAAATACCGGACGGCGACGATAGCGATGACTCCGATGCTGACGAAATGCCGGATTCCGATGACGATACCGGGATATCGGATGAAGACGACGATATAGAAATATCGGACGAGGATGATATCGAAATATCAGATGCCGATATATCGGAAAATGATGAAGACGAAGAGACGGGCCCGGTCGTTCCGGAACCCGAAATTCCCTATTCCAAGGTCCTCTGTACCGGTATGACAATCTGCACACATGAGGAAGGCTATCAGATTCTGTGCCCTGAAGAGGGCGAACCTTTCTACGGTCAGGATGCGCAGTATGCCGCGAGAGGCGCGTGCGTTCCCAGCCACAGCTATGAAGAAATCGTAAAACCTCCGATGATTGAAAACGACTTTACCGAGATAAAAGATAACGCAACCGGTCTTACATGGCTTTTTACCGGTGTGAGAGGCACTTACGAAGGAGTTAAAAACGGCTGCAACATCTCTTACGACGGAAAGGAGGACTGGAGACTTCCGACTCCGAAAGAGATTCTTACATTTACCCAGAATGACAGAACTTTTCAGGGCATGTCTGTCGATCCGATTCTCTTCCAGTCGATAATTGAAGATGGAGGCGAGAGTTACTGGTACGGCGTTTACCTCTGGAGTTCGCTTGAAAATTACGTCTATGCGCTGGAAGGCGGTGAATTTATTCCTCCGGCAGCTTACGGATATTCCCCACAATGTTTTGTTGACGGAGTCCTTCTGTGTGTAAGCGGCGAAGAATACGGAAAAGTCAAGGCGAACAACTATACAACTGTCACCAAAAACGGCGAAGATATGGTCTTTGATTCAGCCATGAACCTTTACTGGCAGAAGGATTCAGGCAAGGCTGAAACTTGGGGCGAGGCTCTTGCCTACTGCGAAAACCTTGAATATGCAGGGGCTTCCGACTGGAGACTTCCCAACAGAAACGAGCTTGTAACGCTTGTCGATTACTCGAAAATCAAGTATGAACCTTCTGATGATGAGTATCTGCACGTCAGCGGTTTTTCCAGATCGGTTAAGTCGGCGGATCCGGAAATTCCCTCTTTGTTCCCGGGCATGACTGCCGATATTTTCTGGAGTTCGACGGGTGCGGGCGACGGCTACAAGTGGGTTGTCGATATGAAGGACGGAGTTTTTTACTCTTTTGACGGTCACTCGGCAGGAGGATACTACAGCGACACCAGGTCAAGCGAATCCGCTATTTCAGTCCGCTGCGTAAGATCGCATCTTGATGCAAAAACCGATTTTCCGGCTTGCAGCAAAACCGGAACGGCACCGTGCAAAGATGCAAACGGAACGATCTGGTCATCGCCGATATATTTCCTCTATTCCAATTCGCTGGCCGGCCCTGGAAACGGTCAATGCCTTGAATGCAAAGAAGGAGACCGTTCCGACGGCATTTCATGGTATGAAGTTGCGGAAACATGCCGCTATCTGAACGAAAAAGGTTCAGGAAAGTGGAGACTTCCGACGATAGACGAGATCCGCTCCATAGTTACGACAGGAAAACTCAAAAAAGGGGGAACCTGCGGTGTAACGGATGAATGTTTCGATAACTCCTGCTTCACCGAAGAGGCATGTACTGAGGACGAGCTGTCGCAGACGCTTCTTTACGATTTCGGGGCTATGCTTTCAGGAACATTCAACCTTGCAACTTGGGATGAAGAAAATGAGGCTTACCCGCAATTGTGGGCTTTGGATACAGCCTACGGTTTCATTACGGCTGTTGAGGACGAAATTCCGGTTTATGAACTTGTCCAGAGGTGCGTTCTTGACGAAACTCTTGAGTTCGAGACAGCTCCCTATACCGATCCTGCGACAGGGCTTACATGGTCTGAGATTTCTCCTGACTACACGGATCTGCCGGGAGCAAAAAGCTACTGCTATGAGCTTTCCAGAGAAGATTCCGTCCACTGGTGGAGAGTTCCGACTATAGATGAACTTAAAACACTTGTCAGAAACTGCGATAATGCAGACGGTGCTCCGTGTCCGGTCGATGTCAGCGGAAAATATTCTCCTTTCCGCGACTTGGACGATCTGCTGGCGGTTGATTCCGCAGGCGAAAACTTTTATACAATCTATTTTACAGATGCGCAGATTTATGAGAATCCGGCCTGGGGCGCAATGGTCCGCTGTGTCGCAGACAACGGCCCCAACCCCTGCGCCGGTGATCCTTGCAGAGATGTCGCTCATTCAAACGGCGTATGCAGCATTGTTGACAATGCCGGTGAAAGGACTTTCGAGTGCGGCTGTCCCGCTCCCTATCATTGGACCGGATCTGAGTGCGCAAGTATATGCTCCACGAATCCGTGCGGTTCGGTTCCTCATTCGAACGGAATATGCAAACCTAAATCCGATACTGAATACGAGTGCGGCTGCGCGGCAGGACTCTTCTGGAACGGTTCGGAGTGTGTAAATCCGTGTGATTCAAATCCGTGTGCTTCGGTTGAACATGCAACAGGATGTGTTCCGGTAACGGGAGTTGAATACACATGCACTTGCGAAGAGGTTTATTCGTGGACAGGTTCTCAGTGTGTAAGTCCGTGCGAACCGAATCCGTGCACCGCTTTTGAAAATTCCGACGGTGTCTGCACTGCAAAAACGAAAAATTTCTACACCTGCGGCTGCAGCGAGGGCTACTACTGGTGGGGAACCGTAAAAGGATGCAGCGCGGAACAGCCAAGATTCGGCCGGATCTGCACTTCGCAGCTGAAATGCTACAATAATGATTCCGAGATCGAATGTCCTGCACCGGGTGAGCCCTTCTACGGCCAGGATGCGAACAAGGCGTTTGAGGGAGTATGCGCTCCGAAGAGTTTCACGATTGTCGAGACCGGAATCGAAAACGAGGAGATCGTTCGTGACAACAACATCGGACTTGAATGGACGAAACGGGCAGAGAGCGGAAGCTGGAGATGGGGCGACGCTTTGTCTTACTGCAGCAATCTGAGCTACGGCGGTTACGACGACTGGAGGCTGCCGACTCCTAAAGAGTTCCTGACTATCGTTGACAACGGCAGAAGTTATCCCGCGCTGGATATGAACTATTTCGACTACTCCGGTGATAATTTGTGGACATCCGCAAAACAGGCCAACCCCAACGACACGATGTACTGGTCCGTTAATTTCGATTCAGGGCATCTGAGACGTATTGCGAACAACACACAGGGTTATGTGCGCTGTGTCCGCGGCGATACAATGCCGGAAAGCTCGTTCATGATTCCTGAAGAGTATGCCGGGACCGAAGAAAAGATAGTTGTCGATACGCTGACCGGTCTTCAGTGGCAGTATAACTATGTGGCCATCAGCGACTACGACTCTTTCTGGCGGAAAGCTCTGGAATACTGCGAAAACCTTGAATATGCAGGACACGACGACTGGAGGCTTCCCAATAAGGAGGAGCTTGCGACAATTGCTGATTACGGCAGATACAACCCTGCATCCTCTTTCCCCGATATAGCGAATATTGAAGAACTGCTTACCTCCACCACGATGCCTACTGCCTTCCGTGCTGCATTCCAGCTTTCACTGCCGGACGGTACCTTGGAAACTTCGTGGTATAAGAGCGAGGCGACAGGTCATCATGCCCGCTGTGTCCGCTCGGCTGACTAACTTTCTGATCTTTCTTGTTCTTTTTCGCAAAAAGCTGATAATTTATCGTCTTTAGGGATTCCCTTTTTAAGTCAGAGGGGTGGCGCGGAGCCTGCACGGCCGGCTGACCTGGCTTGGGGGAGCATTTGGGAGGTTTTCAAAGGAGGGGTTCATGAAACGTTTTTTCTGCCTGATTCTTGTTTTTGTTTCGTTTTTTACCTTTATATCCTGCGGGGGCAGAAAGGGTGAACTCAGTAAAATCGAAGAGGTTGTGACAAAGACGGTCTCCGCTGAAAAGGGTGGAACGGTAAAAAATTCAGACGAGTCTGTTTCGATCGAGATCTCTGCGGGTGCACTTGAAAGTGATACGCAGATCACGATGAAGATCTATGAGGCTGCCAATTATCCGGGGACGGAGGACAAGACGGTTATAAGCAAAGTCGTAGAGTTCGAGCCTTCCGGAACGCTTTTCAAGAAGCCTGTCGTAATTTCGATGGTGAGCCTGGGAGGCGGCGGAGAGGCGCTCAAAGCAGTTAAGAAACAAGTCATAACTGCAGCAGTTTACAGAGAAGATAAGGGGGCCTGGAGCTACAGCCCGAAAGGTGCGGCTGTTAAGATAGCGGGGCATGACGATGGCGGTGATCCGATCATGCAGAGTGCTCTGGGCGATCCGATAATGCTGAACGATGACGGCGATCCGATAATGATTGATGCCATGGGCGATCCGATCATGTTGAGTGCTGCCGGCGATCCGATAATGGTCACGGCGCTGGGCGATCCGATAATGGGAGCTGCTCTGGGAGATCCGATAATGATGACGACGGGGCATTTCACGGCCTATGCGTTTTTTCTTATCGATGTCGAAGAGGAGGAGCCGGCGGGACCTGACGGTGACGACAGCGACGATTCCGATGCCGATGCCGATTCCAATGACGATTCCGATTCCGACGAGGATGGACCTGCTGATGTTCCGGAGTGCGGAAACGGTATTGTCGAGGAAGGGGAAGAGTGCGATGACGGTGCCGACAACGGCAGATTCTTCTGCGATTACGGTGAAGAAAGCTGCGAACTCTGCTCACTTTCATGTAAGCTGGATGCCGGCATTACATCATACTGCGGAGACGGTTCAATAGATTCCCTGGAAGGAGAAACCTGCGATGATGGTGCGGATAACGGCAAATATGCTCACTGCAATGAAGAGTGCAGCGGCCCGGCCCGTTACTGCGGCGACGGTCATGTCGATGAAGATGAGGGCGAAATCTGCGACGACGGTGCCGACAACGACACTTACGGTCACTGCAATGCATGGTGTGACGGTTTTGCTTCTTACTGCGGCGACGGTGTGAAGCAGGATAACGAAGAGTGTGATCTCGGCGAAAATAACGGAACAACAGCCTGCGCTTCCGACGGGAGCGAATGTCTCCTCTGCTCTACGGAATGCCGCTTCAAATGCAAGGAAAACTACACACTGGAGGGTTCTCAGTGCGTTGCAGATACTCAAGCGGCAGCTTGCACAGGTTTGCCTTCTTCAAATGCGCAGTGGAACACGGTCTCATCGATCACGCAGACTTGGAGCGGGACTGCCTGGCTTCCATCGGCAACTGCCGTTTATAGCGAAGAATCAAGTACTGAGGAGTGCCGTTTCAAATGTGCAGACGGTTTCTTCTGGAACGGCTCCGCATGCGTTAGTCCTTGTGAATCAGATCCGTGCAGCGAAGCAAGTGCGAATGCGCTCTCCGGCAGCTGTACTCCGGTGAGTATGACTGAATTTACATGCGGCTGCAGCGAAGGCTATGCGTGGGGCGGCGACAAGTGTCTCCCCGAATGCGGTCCGGGAAGTGATGTATTTCCGTGTATAGATTCTGCAAACAGGCTCATCTGGTCTTCGCGGACGACAACTAACAAGAACTGGTCAGCCGCCGTTTCATACTGTGAAGATGATCTGAATGAAGGCGGATACTCCGACTGGAGACTGCCGACAATCGACGAGCTCAGGACCCTTGTCGTAAACTGCCCTGGAACTCAGGCGGACGGTGCCTGCGCGATATCCGACCCCGATCGTTTGTCGGAAACTGACAGGGTCATTGAAGACTGCTCTTGTGAAGAAGTGAGCGGCAACAGCACTTATTACAGCAAATTCGGAAACGATACCCAGCTCTGGTCTTCCTCTGATTTCGCAGAGAGTGACGGCTATGCATGGCGCATCTATTTCAATACTGCTAACGTGAACGTCAACGTGAAGAACTCAAACTCCTATCCTGTCCGCTGCGTCAGGTAGCGTTCCGGCTCGTCAGCTGTACAAGATCAAATTTTTGACATAAGATCGTCACTCAATAGACTTTCGCGTTATTATTCTTTAACTTAAATTCAGGAGGAAAACATGTCAAAGGTTTCAGAGGCTATCGGCAAATTCAAGCCCGTTTCGATCGGTTTTGACCACTCGGTTCTTTCGGATGACATCAAAAAGGCGCTTCCTTATCTCAAAAATGCCATGGACGGCATCACGAGGATCTTCCTTCGCCAGCAGAGCGAGGCTCTTCCTCAGGTTTACGATGAGGTCATGGCAGGCAACGACGAGGAGAAGAAGAGCTTTTTCAAACTTTTCCTCGGTCCCTGGGGACAGCTTGAGAACTACAAGTCGCTCTTCGACGAGTTCAACGACCGTCCAGCTACATGCGCATTTTATCCCGTCGACATAACGAAAGAGGAGTGGGAAGAGGCTCTTGCGAATGCGTCCGAAGAGGAGAAGGAGCAGCTTCTTGACACCTATACCGTGATCGAGCGCGAAAACGGCAAACTCAAGGCTACACCGTACCACGAGTACTTCAAAGAGGAGCTCGCCGACATTTTTGACAACCTTGAGGCTGCTGCCGAGGTCGTTGAAAACGAAGAGCTCAAGAAATATCTCTACGAGCGCGCTGAAGGCCTGGTCACCGGCAACTACCGCGATTCCGACGCTACCTGGGTAAGGACCAAAAACGTTCCGATCGATCCGGTAATCGGCCCCTTCGAGGTTTATGCCGATGATTTCATGGGGATCAAGGCTACATACGAGGCTTTTCTGATGGTCGTCGACCACGAAAAGGGCAACCAGCTTAAAGAGATCGAGGACAATCTGCCCAATATTTCCAAACATTTCCCGCTTCCGGCAAATTCAAAGGCGGCTGTCGGCGGAATGGCTCCGATGATCGTTGTCAACCAGATCTACGCGGCAGGCGAGGCGAGACAGGGGATCATGGCGAGCGCCTTCAACCTTCCAAACGACGCTTGGGTCCGCGGCGAGGTCGGCTGGAAGCAGATCATGATCTACAACATCATGAAGGCTAAATTCGACACATGCACGACCGTTATCGCGGAGAGAGTCTCCAACGGAACGATCCATGCCGATTTCGACCCCTATTTCTATTTCGTTCTGATGCACGAAGTCAGCCACGGCCTCGGCCCTGCGTACCGCGCTGACGGTACTCCGGTCGCAAAGGCTATCGGCAAGAACTACACCGCGATCGAAGAGGCGAAGGCTGATACAGGCAGTCTCTTTACGCTTGTCAAGCTCGGCGGTCAGTACGGGATCCCCTCATACGGCAAGAACAGAGTCCTCGACAGCTTCTTCGCGGGGCTCTTCCGTTCGATGCGTTTCGGCGTTCACGAGGCTCACGGTGCGGCAAATGTCGTCGAGTACAACTGGCTGAAGGAGAAGGGCGTCATCCAGGTCCTTCCGGACGGCGGCTTCAAGACAGACGCGACAAACCTTGAAGAGGCGGCTGAATCGCTGCTTTACGAGCTTTGCAGGATCGAGGCAGAGGCTACTCCGGACGAGGCTGCGGCATTCCTTAAAAAATATGCTGAGCCCGGCAGGGATATCCTTGACGCTCTTGACAGGCTTACCGATATTCCGATAGACATCTGTGTTGAATACGAGCTGTAATTAAAATGATTCTCATCGGGTCCCCTTTTTTCATCGTTGCACTTTTTTTTACGGTGCTCTTTTTCTGTCTGAAAAAAAGGATAAAGGGGGCCGTTTTCAAGGTCGTTTCGATAAACGCCATAGCGGTTTTTTTCATCATCGCGCTCTTTGATTCCGCGGCGGCTCTTCTCTTTTCCCACGCAGACTCTTTCAGGATCTCGGACAACTTCTACCATCACGGACTGAAGCCGATGACTGTCGAAAAGACCTCGTGGAAGAGCGACGGAGTCTCCTTTTATACTGTCATTACAAATTCACTCGGGTTCGTAGATGCCTCTCCCAGGGTCGTTCCCTTGAAAAAGAGCGGAAAACGCGTCCTTTTTCTCGGCGACAGCTTCATGGAGGGCGTCGGCTATCCGTGGGATCAGACGGTCGCCGGAATAATTTCAAAGCGTTATGCCGAACAGGGCGTCGAGCTTCTGAACGGATCGGTCATCAGCTATTCGCCGAAGATCCACTACCTGAAGCTCAAACACTTCCTTGATATGGGGCTGGAGATAGATGAGCTCTATCTCTTCATTGACACCTCGGATATCATCGATGATTTTGTCTACGACTACTTCGTTCCAAAGGAGTTTTCAAAATTCGAGCAGCGATTCCAGTCGGTTACGAATTTCTATCTCAAGGGCTCGTACTTCGTAAGAAGCATAAGGAAGAACTATTACGACTCTCAGGTGAACCCCTACAACGAGTTTTCCGACTTCTGGGGAGGTCTGGAAGGTTTTTACGAAATGAAGCCGAAGTGGACCTATGACGAGGCGGCGAAGAAAAAATACGGTGAAAAGGGGATCGCTCTGGCGGTTAAGCATGTCGATATGATCCGCGAGCTCTGCGCAGAGAACAACATAAAGCTCCACATCGCCGTCTGGCCGTGGCTCGAACTTCTTCGTGAAAACAGGGCTAGGGCCCAGTATGATCTCTGGAAGGGTTATACCGACAAGTATAATATTGATTTTATTTCACTTTTTGAGATGTATGAATCGATGCCCATAGCGGCTGCTGCAGGATTTTTCATAAAAAACGACATTCATTGGAATGACCGCGGCAACCAGATCGCAGCCGACTACATTTGGGATCACATTCAGAAAAAAACAGGAGGAAACAATGGCGGCTAAAACAAAAAAAACAGTAAATCCAGGCTCTTTTGATGTCAAAGCAGTTAACGGAGACATCATTGCCGAAAAAATAGAAAAGCTCGTAAGGATCCCGTCACCGACCGGATTCACGGGCAAGGTCCGCGAATTTCTCGTAAAAAACGCCGAAAAGCAGGGCATAAGGCACCGTGTCACCAAAAAGGGGGCGGTCGTCTACATGTTCGGACCTCAGGATGTCGAGGGGACCTTCTTCGCGGCCCACGTCGATACTCTCGGCGGTATCGTGACTGCGGTCACTAAAGACGGCGTAAGGATAGCGCCTGTCGGCGGTTTCCCGGCTCTCTACGTTCTTGGCGAGATCTGTACAGTCCATCACAGATCCGGCGGCGAGTATGTCGGCACGTTCCTTCCGGACAACCCGGCGGTCCACGTCAACGGCGAGCTGGACAAGCTGGTCCCGTCGTACAAAAACTGCTCGCTCAGGATGGATGTCGCGGCTGAGGTGAAGCTTGAAGATATCATCTCGGTCGGTGATTTCGTCTCGTTCGACTGCGGTTTCCGCTACGTTAACGGGCATGTGAATTCGCGCCACCTCGACGACAAGGCTTCGGCAGGCATCTTTCTCTACGTTTCCGAGATCCTCAAAAAGCACGAAAAGGAGCTTAGGACCAGGATCTCCTTCTTCTTCAACATCACCGAGGAGACGGGGCAGGGGATAGCGGCTGCTCCTCAGGGCGACGATCTGATAGTCGTCGATATGGGCGTAGTCGGCGGCGAAACGGCGGGCGACGAGCGCTGCGTCAGCATCTGCGCAAAGGATTCGGCGGGTATTTACGACTACGATCTGACGAATCATCTGATCGGACTTGCAGACAAGTACGGCCTGCCTTACAAAGTCGATGTCTTCCCGCACTACGGTTCGGACGGGTCGGTCCTTCTCAAGTCGTGCAGCGACACGAGAGTCGCGCTGATCGGCCAGGGCGTCGCGGCGAGCCACGGTTATGAAAGGACCAGTGTCGAGGCTCTCAAGGCGACGGCATCACTGATACTTGCGCATATTTTCGGATAGCCATGGATAGACCGCAGGGATCGCTGATAAGCTTTATGAGCAACATGGTCAAGGGCAGCGGCGGGATAAACTGCGCCCAGGGCATACCGGGCTTCAATCCGCCGGAAGAGCTTCTTGAAGAGCTTGCAAGGCTTGCCCGCGAGCCGGTCCACCAGTATCCGGCCGGCAACGGGAATCTTAAACTTCGAGAAATTATCATCAATAATATAGCAAAGTTACCGAACTTCAGCGCGGCGGATAACGTTCTCGTCACGAACGGAGCGACCGAGGCGATCTCGCTGATCTACCTCTATCTCCGCCAGAAGCGGGGCGGCACCTTAACGACTCTTGCCTTTTCGCCGGTTTACGAAAGCTACTCGAATCTTCCGAGGATCTACGGCGACCGCTTCATCGAGGAGCGGCCGGGAAGGGACGGTTCGTTCGATTTCGCGCTTCTTGAAAACCGCATCGCTGCTGAAAAGGTCGATCTGATCCTTCTCTGCACTCCTGGCAACCCGCTTGGCAAGATCTGGAAAAAACATGAAATTTCAATGCTTTACAGGATATGCAAGGAGCATGGAGCGGTCCTTGTGGTAGATGCCGTCTACAGCGATCTCTACTTCAGCGAGGCGCCCTGGCTGCCCTACGGGCTGATCGACGACAACCTTTTCGTTGTATCGGCGTTTTCAAAAATGCTCTCGGTCACGGGCTGGCGCGTCGGCTACATGATCGGCTCGAAAAGCCGGATCTCGGAGCTGGCGGGGATCCACGACTACACCGGTCTCTGCTCTCCGTCGATCCTCCAGGAGGCGATAGCCAACTATCTGGCTTCTAACGATACTGCATCCAAGTACTTGGATTCTCTTAGAAAAAATGTAAGGCTTTCATTCTTTGCAATGCGTGACGCACTTGTAAGCTCAGGCTTCAAAGTGCCTCAGATCGACGGCGGCTACTTTGTCTGGGCAGAGCTTCCGCCAAGGTTCAGGGACGGCTTCGAATTCGCGGTTTCGCTCTACGAAAACGAGCGTGTCGGTACGGTCCCGGGCATCCACTTTTCGGACCACGCGGCGAATTATCTGAGGATCAGCATTGCAAAACCGGTTGACGAAATAGGTGAGGCGGCAAGGCGGATAGGTCGCTTTGTCAGCGGCAAATAACCTTGTTGATGGAGGAAAAGATGAAGAAGATCATGGTGTTACTGGTGCTTTTTGCAACATTCTGCCTTTGGGGAGGTGACAAGATGGAAAACGAGACGACGAAGACGATCTTCAGCAGGGCGAGCGTTCGCGGATATTCCGAAACTAAGCTCCCGGCCGAAACTCTTGAATTTCTGGTAAGAGCGGGAATGGCTGCCCCGTCCGCTGTCGACAAGCGGCCCTGGGAGTTCATCATCGTTCAGGATCCGGCAGTTCTGAAGGAGCTTGCCGACAAGAATCCCGGCAACGGCGGAAAGATGGCTCTGCAGGCCGGTCAGGCGATCGTTGTCGCCGGAGACCTTTCAAAGCAGCACGGCGGTAAGGAGAGCACCTTCTGGATCATGGACTGCAGCGCGGCTGTCGAAAACATCCTGCTTGCCGCTCAGTCGCTCGGACTCGGTGCCGTCTGGACGGCGGTCTATCCCGGTAAGGACAGGATCGACCCGGTCGTAAAGGCCCTGAAGCTTCCGGCAGACATCGTTCCGCTTGCGATCATCCCGGTCGGAAAACCTGCCGGAAAGGCTCAGCCGAAGGATAAATTCGACAAGAAAAAGATCCACTGGAACAAGTTCTGAGGTTCCCGTTTTCGTTCTCCTATTCCTTATTTATTTATTTACTAATCCTCCAAATCTGTTACTCTAAGGCCTTTTGGCGCTGTTTGAGGTTTTTATGGATAAAGATTCTTTGATTTTCGTAGCCGGTCACAGAGGTCTTGTCGGGAGCGCGATCCTGCGTGAACTGCACCGGCGCGGCTACAGCAACACGGTCGTTAGGAGCCATTCCGGGCTGGATCTTGAAAATCAGGCTGCGACCGAGGCCTTTTTTGCCGGGGTCAGACCGGAGATAGTCTTTCTGGCGGCTGCCAGAGTGGGCGGTATCGGAGCGAACAGCGTGCACCGCGCCGAGATGATCTACAGCAATCTGATGATCCAGTGCAACGTGATCCACGCGGCCTGGCGGCACGGCGTGAAAAAGCTGGTTTTCCTCGGTTCGAGCTGCATATATCCGAGGCTTGCGCCTCAGCCCATGAAGGAGGAGTGCCTTCTCACTAGCGAACTCGAATACACGAACGAGCCCTATGCGCTTGCGAAGATCGCCGGCCTCAGGATGTGCGAATCGTACAATCTGCAGTACGGGACTGACTTTATTTCGGTGATGCCTACCAATCTGTACGGCGAGAACGACTCCTTCGACCTTGAAAACGGCCACGTCCTGCCTGTCCTGATCCGCAAGTTCCACGAGGCGAAGGTACAGAACCGCCGATCTGTCGAACTCTGGGGAAGCGGAAAACCGAGGCGCGAGTTCCTCTTCAGCGACGATCTGGCGGAGGCGGTGGTTATGCTCGCCGAGAGGGTCTCGTTCAGAGATCTGATGCCGGAAAGGGGTGGAAACATAAGGAATACGCATATAAACATCGGCACGGGAAAAGATATAACGATCGCTGAACTTGCTGATTTGATTAAGGAAATCGTCGGTTTTGAAGGGGAGATCGTCTGGAATGCGGCAAGACCGGACGGGACCCCGCAGAAGCTGCTTGATATTTCGAAGATCCGTTCTTTCGGCTGGCAGCCGAAGACGAAGCTTCGTGACGGTATAAAACGGACCTACGAGTGGTTCCTTGACCACTTGGATGAACTTTGATTTGGGAGGTTTTCATGAAAAAGCTGGTAAAGGTTTTTATGTCGCTGATCCTGGTTCTGGCACTGGCGGCGTGCGGAGGCTCGGGAGGCGGGAAGAATGATTCCGATCCGACACCGGATGCTGATGAAGATGCCGTAGAGACGGACGGCGATCTTACGGATTCCGGGGATTCTGACGATATCGCCGACACGGGCGATTCCGCAGATGAGGATAACGATCAGGACACCGGAGACATCGTTGACGGGGACACCGGAGACGAAGATCCTGATGGAGACAATGACGCGGATACCGGCGACACCGCGGATCCCAGTGAAGACGAAAGCGTCGTAGTCGAGTGCGCTGCGCTCGATGCTCTTCCAAACGGCAAAACCTGCGAAGTTACTGCCGGAAACGGTGCGAAACTCCTCAAGGGAAACCTCCTTGTCGGTAACAAGGTGCTGAAGGGCGGCGAGCTCCTGGTTTCGGCTGCCGGCATAATCCTCTGTGCCGACTGCTCCTGCTCGGACGAGGCAGAGGCGGCTGAGGCGACGAAAGTCACCTGCCCGGGCGCGACGATAACTCCGGCGCTCATCAACGGGCACGACCACATAACCTATTCGAACAACAAGCCCGGAAACTGGGGAGAAGAGCGTTTCGACCACCGCCACGACTGGAGGACCGGCAGCAACGGACACACGGAGGTCAGCACGAACAACAATGCGAGCAAGGATTCCGTCAAGTGGCTCGAGCTCCGTCAGATGATGGCGGGAACGCTTTCGATAGCGGGCAGCGGCTCGTCGGACGGACTTTTGAGAAACGTTGACAAGAGTTTTGCCGGTTCGCTCGGACTCGGCGGAGTAGACGTGAAATACCAGACATTCCCTCTCGGCGACTCAAACGGAAAACAGCTTGAGAGCGGGTGCGGATACAAAAGTATTGATTCTGCGAGCGTTCTCAAGAGCGACTGTTACCTTCCGCACGTTTCGGAGGGCATCAACAAGGCTGCGAGAAACGAATTCCTCTGCCTTACGGGCCTGCAGGACGGCGGCATCGACCTCGCGAAGGAAAATTCGGCCTTCGTTCACTCTATCGGTCTTGTCGCATCCGACGGCCAGGAGCTTGCGGAGAGCAAAACCGCGGTGATCTGGTCGGCGAGGACCAACATTGCGCTCTACGGCAACACAGCGCCCGTCACGATGTTCGACAATCAAGGCGTTCTCATCGGTCTCGGCACCGACTGGATCGCAAGCGGCTCGATGACCATCCTTCGCGAACTTGCATGTGTCGATTATCTCAACCAGAAGCACTTCGGCAGGCACTTCTCGGATTACAAGATCTGGAGGATGGCGACTATCAACAACGCTACGGCTTTGAGGATCATCGACGTCGTCGGAACTATCCGCCCCGGACTTGTCGCCGACATCGCGATATTTGACGGAAGCAGCGCGGACAACGCCTACCGTGCGGTCATCGAGGGCCACCCGAGCAAGGTCGCGCTCGTGCTTCGCGGCAGCAAAGTCCTCTACGGCGACGACAACGTCATTTCCGTGCTCAACACGACTGACGAGTGCGAAGCGGTCGATGTCTGCGGCTCGGCGAAGAAGCTCTGCATCAAGTCGGAGATCGGCAAAACCTATGCCGCTTTGAAGGAAGCAGCTTCATCCGAGTATCCGCTCTTCTTCTGCGGAATTCCCGAAGACGAGCCGACATGCGTGCCGAAACGTACGAGAGAGGAGGATGAATCTCATCCGTACTCCGGTCCGAAAGATGGTGATAAAGACGGCGACGGGATCGCGGACGCTGAAGACAACTGTAAGGATATTTTCAACCCGATAAGACCTGTTGACGGCGGGAAACAGGCTGACTCCGACGGCGACGGAGCAGGTGATGTCTGCGATATCTGCCCGCTCGACGCGACCAACAGCTGCGCGGCGGCTCTCGCAAACGACAAGGACGGAGACGGCGTGATCGATTCGGTCGACAACTGTCCGTTCGTCAAGAACCCGGATCAGCTCGACAGCGACGTCGACGGTCTCGGCGATAAGTGCGATGTCTGCAAAGAGACTGCAAACTACTTCGGAGCTGCCTGCACAGTTTCGATTTACGACATCAAGCAGGGCAATGTTACGACAGGGAACAACGTCAAGGTCGAGGGTATAGTTACCGCGGTCAAGGAGAAGAACTTCTACATCCAGGTTCCGAAAAATGCATGGGATCCCGATTTGAAGGAGCGTTTCAGCGGTATCTACGTCTACAGCGCGAACTCCTCTCCGCATCTCGGTGATATCGTCGAGGTCGACGGCGGTCTTGTCGAATACTACGGGCTCCTTGAGATCCAGTATGCGAACATCACTGTAAAATCTAGCGGCAACACGCTTCCCGATTTCGTTGTTGCCGATCCGGCGAAGATCAAGGACGGCGGCGAGCTTGAAAAGGCATACAACGGCGTTCTGGTCAAGGTCGAAAACGTCACCGTTACCGAAGCGGCCGACAGCTACAACGTCTTCGGCGTTGCGGACGGACTCAAGGTCGATGACGATCTGTACAGCTACACGAATCCGGCAGTCGGTACATTCTTCAACTCTCTGAGCGGCGTTTTGAGCTACTCCTTCAACCACTCGAAGATCCTGCCGAGGTCGGCTGACGACTTTATTTTCGACCTCTGCAAAAACGACACTTGCGACGCCTCCTACTCAGAGTGCAACCCCGCTACTGGAGAGTGCGACGCGCTTCCCGGCTTCTGCGTCAGCAGCAACGATTGCGACGGCGGTTACGTCTGCAGCGCGGCTCATACCTGCGAAGTCAACTCGTGCTCCGGCGACAGCGACTGCGAGGCTTACGAACAGTGCGGCGGAGAGAATCTCTGCGTGCTTCGTGATGGCAGGTGCAGAAGGACGGATGACTGCGCGGCGAACGAGTTCTGCAACGGCTCGAACGAGTGCGAAGAGGTCAAAATCGTAATGAACGGCGGTTTCGAAACAGGCGATCTGACCGGCTGGAAGGGTTCTAAAACGCAGATATCGGACGGCAACATAGCTATCGTTACCGACAATGTCAGAACGGGTAACTACGCTGTTCAGCTCAAAAGTATTGCAAGCAGCAACCAGCGTTTCACGACTCAGTCGATAGCTCTGACAGCAGGGACCTACAACTGCGAGGCTTATGCGAAGGGCACGGCTGCAAGTACCGGATTCAGGGTCTATTCAACGAATGTCGAAGGTCACAAAGACGGTTACTATCCGCAGTCAGGCTTCTGGACTGATATAAATCCGACCGACTGGACCAAGCTTACCATGACCTTCAAACTGAACGCGGACGATTCCGATGTCCAGATCATTCTTTTCGAAGCGAAGGGTGACAGCCTCCTTACCTATTTCGACGATGTTTCCTGCGTGAAGGCGGAATAGTTAGACTTCTCATCTATCCGAAAGGTTACAACTGATTATTTCCCTGATTTTCCTAGAAAAAAAAGTTCGATAAGTTAAAATGCCCGTAATATTGTGTTTTAGTTTGAGGCTTTTATGAAGAATCTTGCAGAGTTTGTGATTAAATATCGTATCGGAATCATTGCGTTTTTTGTCATAATTACGCTGGTGATGGCTATCCCGCTGAAGGACAGCGCGGTCGATCCCGACGTCGAAAACATGCTGCCGGACCACCTCAAGGTGCATCTGAAGGAGCTCGAAGAGAAGTTCGGCGGGATGGAGATAATATTCGTAGTTGTCGAGGCGGACGACGTCCTGAAGCCGTCGGTCATCGATCAGGTAAACGCGATAGCAGCCTCCCTGAAGGGGATACCGGACATCGAGAAGGTCAACTCCCTGCCGATGGTCGATGACGACCCCTTCGAGGACGAAAAGCCTAAGGAGGGCTCTCCCGAGGAGCTGGCGAAGCGCGAGGAGCTCCGCACGATGATGAAGGGCAACGACATGGTCATGCGGACTCTGATAAACGACGACTTCACCGCGACGACTGTCATCGTAAGAATGAAGAATGAGGGTAAAGGCCTTGAAATCACTAAAAAAGTTCGTGAGGCTGTAAGCAAGGTCGAAGGCCCCGGCAAGGTCACTCTCGGCGGTCTGCCGGTGGTCAAGGAGCACATTTCGGAGGATGTTCCCAAGGATATGATGATCTTCATGCCGCTCGGACTGCTCATAATGTTCTTTATCCTGCTCATCAGCTTCAGACAGATCCGCAGCGTGATCCTGCCGTTTTCGGTCGTTGTCATGTCGATCGTCGTCTCGATGGGGCTTGTCCCGCTGATGGGCTGGAAGATGACGGTCGTCACGATCATCCTGCCTGTCATCCTGATCGCGGTCGCAAACGGCTACGGGATCCACATCATCAGCCGTTTCCAGCTCGAAAACATGATGGCGGACGGCAAAAAGAGCTCGGTCGAACTGGCAAAAACGGTCTTTTCTGAGCTCACGATCCCCGTTCTGCTGACCGGCGTCACGACGATCGCAGGTATGCTCTGCCTCATCACGCACACAGTCGTTCCGGCGTCTCAGCTCGGGATACTCTCTTCGATAGGCATATCGTTCGCGCTTCTTGCGAGCATCTTCTTTATTCCGGCGACGCTTTCGATGATGAAGGTCCCGACACCGGTCATCAACAGGGAAAACCGCCCGAAAATGGAAAAGATGTTGAAAAAACTTGCGGAATTCATCGCTAGATATCCACGTCAGCTTCTTGCTCTGAGTATCGTTCTGACGATCGCGATGGCGGTCGGGATCCCGCGGATCATTGTCGATTCAAACCTTGCGAGCTACTATCCCAAGGGGCATCCCGTTCAGGTCGCATCCCAGCTCGTCAACGAAAACTTCGGCGGCTCCCAGGTCATAAGCGTGAACGCTGCGGGTGATATCAAAGACCCGGTAAACCTCAGGAAGATCGATGAACTTGAAAAGAAAATAGCCCAGAATCCGAGCGTCGGGAACACTCTTTCGATCGCAAAGCTCATCAAGCTTGTCACAAAAGGTGCCTATCAGCCGGACGAAAAGGGTTTCGGCGCGATCCCGGATTCAAAGGCGACTGTCGATTTCTTCCTTTCGAAGTACAACGAAATGGGGGATCCGGACGAGGTCTCGAAGCTTGTCAGCAGCGATTTCACGCAGGCTCAGATCATTGTCCAGCTCAAAAGCGAGAGCAGCGAAACCATCAAAAGGGTGGTCCTGGAGACTCAGGAGCTTATCAAGGGAGAGCCGCTTTTCACCGAAATCACAGGTTCCGGCGTCATGTTCAAGGAGCTGATCGACAGCGTCATCGACGGCCAGGTCATCTCGCTTATCCTTTCATTCTTCTCGGTTTCGATCCTGGTCATGCTGCTCTTTAAATCCGTTGTAGCTGGGCTCGTCGCAGGCATCCCGCTCGGTGTCTCGCTCGTTCTGATGTTCGGAGTCATGGGCTTTACGGGCGTCACGCTCGATATCGCCACGGCGCTGATCTCATCTATCGTCATCGGCGTCGGTGTCGACTACACGATCCATTTCCTGTGGCGCTACAAGATCGAATTCGCGAAACACGGAGATCCGCGCGAGGCTGTCGCGCACACGCTTTCGACGACCGGCCGCGGCATTATATTCAACGCGCTGAGCGTTATGATCGGCTTTGTCGTCCTGCTTTTCAGCTCGTTCCTGCCGATCCGCTACTTCGGGACTCTGATCGTTCTGAGCATCGGCGTCTGCCTGATCGGCTCGATCGTGCTCCTGCCCTCGATCTGTATTGTTATGAGACCTAAATTTTTGGAAAGGAAGTAGATGCTGAAGAGAGCCCTTTTTTTGCTGTTTCTGCCGCTCTTCTGGCAGCCCGTTCTTAATGCAGAGGGGCTTTCGTCTAATGATTTCCAGTACTTTGCCAATAGAAGCTGGAGCGGGGCGGAGGGGCTTTCGCATGACCATCTGACCTCTTTTTACCGTGATCCCGAGGGGCTTCTCTGGGTCGGGACGATCGAAGGTCTCAACCGTGTCGACGCAGCTTCGGTAAAAATCTTCAAACTCTCCGACTATCCGGAGCTCCAGAGCAACAAGATCAACGATATTTCGGGTTCCGGCGGCACGGTTTTCGTTGCGACCGATGCCGGGATCTCGTTTGTGAAGGATGAGGGCGCTACCATCGGCCGTGTTTTGTCTCAGGGCGGTTTTTTTGATGTCGAAGCACTCTCTGATTCGCATCTCTTCGCAACTGACGGCAGGGAGATTTTTGAAATAAAATCTAGTAAAGTCAGTAGGTTGTCTGACTATGCGCTCTTTCCTAACGGGGGAGTGAAGGCGATTTACGCACTTGGCGATTCGCTCGGTATACTCGACCGCAGCGGCCGGTTTTTTGTCTACAGATCGGGTGTCTTTACAGCGAAGTGCGGCGGTTCGAACGTCGGCTTCAGCGCGGCGAAGGGCAGATCGGGAAGGCTCTTTCTGGCGGCTGAAAACGGCGTGATCTATGAAGTCAGGGGCGAAACCTGCGAACCCGCTGCGTCGCTCGAACCGGCACAGCTCATTGAGGATTTTGATTTCTACGATGGAGCTTTTGCCGTGGTTTCAGATGGAAAAGTCAATATTATCAGTGAATTGGGCTCAAATATCGAATCCGGCGGGAATCCGGCTCAGGCGCCTCTTCTCAAGGTCTTTTTTGAAGACGCTTCGTCGCTCTGGCAGCTTTCGGAGACGGCTCTTTCCCACCGCTACCGCACTCAGTTCGTGACTCTTGGACGTGAGGAGGGGCTCAGCGTTCCTACAGTCTATTCGATGCTGGAGGATCGTGACGGCACAGTCTGGCTCGGGACAAGAGGCGGCGGGCTCTTCAGTTACCGCGACGGCGGGTTCCAGCCGCTCCGTGAAGGCCTGAGTTCTGTCGCCGTCGGCGGGATGATGCTCGATGAGTCGGGGAGGATTCTTGTCGGGACAAGCGACGGGCTCTTCCGTTTCGATCCGAAAGATCCGGCAAAATTCGAGCCGCAGCTTGATTCAAAGGGCGGCGCAATCCCGCTTGTCAGCGTCATTTTCCAGGATTCGTCAAAACGTCTCTGGGCGGGCACTGGAAACGGCGGGATATATCTCTTCAAGGATGGAAGATGGCAGTTCCTGCGGAATGTCGCGTCTGCCGGCGATGGGTATATTTCGGCGATTTCGGAGACCTCTGACGGCGAGATACTTTTTGCATCGTCAGCCGGTGTGATCAAATTTGATAAAGAAGAAAAGTTTTCTGATTTCGGCGGCTTGGCCGATTCTCAGCCTCTTTCGGTATATGTCGGAGAGGGCGGGGACATCCTTGTCGGAACGATGCGCAGGGGCATAACGCTCGTCTCGAAGAGATTCGGAAACATCCGGCTCGATTCCAGGCGCGGTCTCTGCAGCGATACGGTCTTTGCCATCCTTCGTCAGGGCGACAGATACTGGTTCACGAGCACCAACGGGATCTTCACTATCTCCGTTTACGATCTGGAGCGTGCTGCCGCAGACCCGGAGGTAAAACTGGATTGCGGGCGTTTCGATTCCCGTGACGGCATCCGTTCTCTCGAATCGACCGGCGGCGTACAGCCTGCTGTCCTGATGCGGAGCAACCGCGATATCTGGTTCCCGACTGTAGGCGGGGTCGTCGTGCTGGCTGCCGGTGCCGGACCTTCGGCGAAATTCAGCGCTCTGGCGAAGCTGGCTCTCTCACGGAAAGCCGGACAGGACGGCGGTGAGAGTCCGCTTCGGAATATCCTGTTTTCGATCCTGAAGGTCTTTGCCATAGTTGCGCTTTTGGCTTTCGGCGGGGCGATCCTGAGGCGGAACCGCGGCGAAAAGGGACCCTCTGAAGAGTTGCCTGCCGCTCCTGAAGAGCCCGCCATAACTCAGGATGAAACTGTTGTCACTCCTGAAGAGCCCGCCATAACTCAGGATGAAACTGTTGTCACTACTGAAGAACCTGCCGTAACCCCGGAAGAACCTGCTGCCACCCCGGAAGAACCGGAAGAGACTCAGGAGGAAGCGGAAGAGATTCAGGATGAACCGGATGACGGCGGTATCGGCTTCGACGAGGCTGCTCCGGAAGAGCCGCAGCCTTTGAAGTACGAAAAAAGCAGGCTCGACGACCACATCCTTGCGGCGTACGCGGAGGAGCTGATGCAGCTGATGGATTCGCAGAAGCCCTACCGGAACCCAGATCTCACGCTCGGAGAGCTGGCTCAGGCAATAGGACTTACGACGAATATCCTCTCGCAGGTCATCAACAGCCACTTCAAGCAGAATTTTTACGCCTTCGTGAGCCACTACCGCCTGAAGGAGACGCTTGAACTGATGAACAAACCGGAAAACGCAGACAAGAATATCCTCGAGCTTGCCTTTACCGCAGGATTCAATTCGAAAACCACCTTCAACGCCACATTCAAAAAGGAGCTCGGCGAAACTCCGCGCAGTTACCGCAAACGTATCGCAAAATAGTTCCGATAAAGGCTCAGCAATATTGACAATTGGTTTTTAAGACTTAGATTCCCATAGTTTTTGTCACTTTTTTTAAGGAGGTCAATATGAAAAAAGTTCTTCTTGCTACCGAAAAACCTTTTGCAGCAAAAGCTGTTGCAAAAATCGAAGAGATCTGCAAGGGTGCAGGTTATGAATTCCGCAAACTTGAAAAGTACACGTCAGTTGACGAGCTCAAGGCAGCTGTCAAAGATGTAAACGCGATCATCATCAGAAGCGACAAAATCACGAAAGAGATCATGGATGCCGCTCCGGAACTCAAGATCGTCGTAAGAGGCGGCGCTGGTTTCGACAATGTAGACTGCGCGGCTGCAAAAGAGAAGGGCATCGTCGTTATGAATACACCCGGCGTAAACGCAAACGCTGTTGCTGAGCTTGCGATCGGTATGGCTATCTACACCGCTCGTACCTGCTTCACTCCGTCGACAGGAACCGAACTTAAAGGCAAAAAACTCGGTCTCCAGGCTTACGGAAACGTCGGCAGGAACGTTGCAAGGATCGCTAAAGGACTCGGCATGGAAGTCTATGCTTTCGACCCGTTCCTCACCAAAGAGAAGATCGAATCCGAGGGCGTAAACTACATCGCTACCAAAGAAGAGCTCTACAAGACCTGCAACTACGTATCGCTTCACATCCCGGCTAACGACGAGACCAAGAAGTCGATCACGAAAGAGTTCATGATGGATATGCCGAAACCGGCTACGCTCATCAACACCGCAAGAAAAGAGATCATCAACGAAGAAGACCTCGCAGCCGTTCTTGAAGCAAGACCCGATTTCAAATACGTTGCTGATGTCGCTCCGGACAACGCTGAAGAGCTCAAAGCAAAATTCGAAGGCAGAGTTTTCTTCACCCCGAAGAAGATGGGCGCACAGACAAGCGAAGCTAACGACAACGCTGCAGAAGCTGCTGCAACAGAGATCGTAAACTTCTTCGAAAAGGGCGATGTCCGTTTCCAGGTAAACAAGTAAGCTGGTTTTTGTTCTTTATCATCAATTTGCAGGGGAGCGTGCCGGAAGGCAGGCTGAGAGGAAGTTCGGCTTTGACCCTTTGACCTGACGCGGATAATGCCGCCGTAGGGAGCTTTTCAGAAATCTTTTCGTCAGCTTTCGGCCGCTTTAAATGCAAAAATAAAAACACTTTCCGGTCTGTTGCCGGAAGGTATACGGTATGCGGCGCACCGGGGGCACCACTCTGCGTCGCTTTATAAAAGTAGTGCTGAAAAAGGAGGAATCATGAAAACAGCATTATCGATCGCTGGCAGTGACTGCAGCGGAGGCGCCGGTATCCAGGCCGATCTGAAAACGATGACCATGAACGGAGTCTATGCGATGAGCGCGATAACGGCTCTCACGGCACAGAACACCACCGGCGTAACAGGTATTTCGGAGGTAACTCCCGATTTTCTCAAACAACAGATCGATGCGGTATTCACGGACATTTTTCCGGATGCCGTAAAGATCGGGATGGTCTCGTCGTCGCAGCTTATCGAGGTCATTTCGGAAAGGCTTGCCTTCTACAAAGCGAAAAACATCGTTGTCGATCCCGTAATGGTCGCAACGAGCGGTTCCGCGCTTATGAAAACTGACGCCGTGTCAACTTTGGAAGAAAAACTCCTTCCGATCGCGGCACTCGTCACGCCGAACATCCCCGAAGCGGAGATCCTTTCGGGTCTTACGGTAAAAAACGCCGAAGATATGGAAAAGGCGGCAAAACTGATAAGCGGAAAATTCGGCTGTGCAGTGCTTCTTAAAGGCGGTCACAGCATAAACGATGCGAACGACCTTCTCTGCAAAGGAAGCGAAACCAAGTGGTTCACCGGAAAAAGGATCGAAAACCCTAACACTCACGGGACGGGCTGCACGCTCTCTTCGGCGATCGCAGCGAACCTGGCAAAAGGTTTTTCTCTTGAGACCTCGGTCGAAAGGGCGAAAAACTACATTTCAGGCGCGCTTTCCGCAATGCTCGATCTCGGCAAAGGCCGCGGACCGATGAAGCATAACTTCGATCTCGGCGGCGAATTCGCGAGGGAGGCATAAGATGGAAGAAAAAAGGACATCTTTGCTTGAAAACAGCTTTATCTGGTTCGGCGCAGCGGTTTCTATCGCAGAAATTCTGACGGGTACCTATTTCGCGCCGCTCGGCTTCAAAAACGGCTTTCTGGCGATAATTTTAGGCCATATCATCGGCTGCTGCATGCTCTTTCTCGCAGGCGTAGTCGGCGGAAAAGTCAGACTCAGCGCGATGGATTCCGTCAAAATGAGCTTCGGAGAAAAAGGCGGTATTTTGTTCGCGATCCTCAACATCATGCAGCTTTTGGGATGGACCGGAATAATGATATACGACGGTGCGCTTTCGGCAAACGGACTTCTCTCTGCCGGAAACTGGGTCTGGGCGCTCGTGATCGGTATACTCATCGTTCTCTGGGTAATGTTCGGCATCGTCAACGTCTCCAAGATCAACAGCGTAGCGGTGACTGCGCTTCTCGTTCTCACAGTGATCCTGAGTGTGAGAATATTTACCGGCGAAGGTGCAGCTGTATCGGCTGAAGAAGCGATGAGTTTCGGCGCGGCTGTAGAACTTTCTGCTGCAATGCCCCTTTCGTGGCTGCCGCTCATCAGCGACTACACGAGCAAGGCTGAAGAACCCGTCAAGGCTTCGGCAGTCAGTTCAATTATATACGGCATTGTAAGCTGCTGGATGTACACGATCGGCATGGGAGCCGCGATCTTCACGGGAGAAAGCGACCTCGCGCAGATAATGATAAAAGCGGGACTCGGCGCGGGACTAGTCATCATCATCTTTTCGACAGTCACGACCACATTTTTGGACGCATATTCTGCCGGAATCTCGGCTGAATCGGTCTCGGCAAAGCTCAAATCAAAAGCGGTCGCAGTCGCTGCAGCGGTTTTGGGAACCATCGGCGCGATACTTTTCAACATGGACGACATCACCGATTTCCTCTACCTCATCGGCTCCGTCTTCGCTCCGATGACAGCTGTCCTCATCGCCGATTTCTTCATCCTCAAACGCCGCAGCATCGAAAAAGCATTCGTCTGGACGAATCTCGTCGTCTGGGTCATCGGTTTCGTCATCTACCGCTACCTCATGACGGTCGATCTCGTTCTCGGAAACACGCTTCCGGATATGCTCATCACGATGGTCATCTGCGTCGCTGCGAATAAGATCATCGGGAAATCTCAAGTCCGTTCATAAACTGCCTGAAATATAGTAGAGTGCTGTAGCCGGAACCAGGGATCGTCGGGCTGCTGGAAAAGAGGTGAGCCGGATGATTCCCGCTTTTTAGTGAAGAAATCAAATGACGGTGCGCTGTCAGCCTCTATTTTCTCTGAAAAATCGCTTCCAAACGCCGTTTCGTGGCAAATCTAACTTTACTAATGCGATCTTTTATATATAAGTATGCGTTTTATTTTGCGGAGGAATTTATGAAGAGAAATTTATTTGTCGGTCTGCTTATTCTTGCGGCTACATGCTCACTTTTTGCGGAGCCGAAACTTCTTACCATCCTTTTCACCAATGATTCTCACGGTATGGCGTGGGCGTTCGACGCTCCGGACAGCCCGAAAACAGGCGGTCTCGCAGCGCAGAAGACGCTTGTCGATCAGATCAGGAACGAGGTCCAGCTGAGCAACGGCGACGTTGTCGTCCTCAGTAGCGGAAACGTCACGATGGGAGATCCGAGAAGCAATGTCTGTGAAAATCTTCCGATGATAACCGGAATGAATTTAATAGGTTACGACGGAATGCTCATCGGCAGCCACGAGTTCGATTTCGGTCAGAAAACATTTGAAAAGATGCAGAAAGAGGCGAGATTTCCCTTCATGTCGGCAAATCTTTTTTACAAGAGGAGCGGCAAGCAGGTCGGAAAATCCTACATCGAAAAGACTTTGATCAACGGTGTTAAGATCGCCTTCGTCGGCATCACGACCCCCGAGCTCGAGAAGATCTCCAACGTCGGTGTCGACGGGATCGTCGAGGTCAAGGATCCGATCGAAGCGGCAAAAAAGCTTGTCGCCGAGGCGAAGCAGCGCAACGATTTCGTCGTCGTTCTCTCCAATCTGGGCTACTCCGACCAGGATCTCAGCTCCGACGGCTATCCGAGCGACCGCCTTCTCGCGAAGCAGGTCCCGGGGATCGACCTCATCATCGGCGGAAGGACGAAGATCCAGATGAACGATCCCGTCACCGTTAACAATGTTCCGATAATTCAGACCGAAGGCCTCGGAAAGTGGGTCGGAAGGTTCGATTTCTACTTTGAGGGCAAGGAGCTCGTTCAGAAGAATTTCAAGCTCTATCCGATCAACATCAAGGAAAAGATCGTTAAAAGCGACGGAAAGGTCGTCTACGAAAACAGCGGTAAGGATCTTGCCGAGAACGAAGCGCTTCTGAAGATGCTCAACGACTTCAACTGCGAGTTTTCGACTCAGGTGATCGGCGAGCTTGCCGATTCATTCCTTGCCGAGCGCAGCGTAACGCGCAGTCAGCAGACGACGCTCGGCCGCTTCATCGCGGATGTAATGAAGGACAGGACCGGCGCGGATGCAGCTTTCCTCAACGGCGGCGCGATCCGTCAGGGTATCAACAAGGGCATCGTGAACGAGATGGACGTCTACAGCGTTTTCCCGTTCGAGGATACGATCGTTACCGGCACGGTCTCCGGCACTGAGCTGAAGCAAATAGTTGAAATCGCTGCTAAAAACTCCGGGCAGGGCGGTTATCTCCACTTCAGCGGCATCGAGATTTCCGGTGGTAGCGTCAAGGTCAACGGCCAGCCGCTCGACAGTTCGAAAAACTATAAAATCGCCGTCAATTCGTTTGTCTCAGGAGGCGGCGACGGCTTCGAAATAATGAAAAACATAAAGCTTAACGACACGAAGATTTCCGTGCCGGCTGCAATAATCGAGTACATCAAACGCGAAAAGTACATCGAGTCTCCGAAGATGTAGCTCAGGACTGGGGAAAATATGAAAATCAATTTTAGATCACTGATAGTTTGGATCCTGATAATTCTCGTCGTCTTCTCCGTGGTTTCGATCTCGAGAATGACTCCGCAGTCAAAGGCCCGCGAGATCGACATGACCGACTTCAGGAACAAGGTCAAGTCGCACGAGGTCGAGGAGGTGACGATCGACGGACTGGAGTTCAGCGGGACTCTGACGAACGGCGAAAAATTTACGGCTATCGGGCCGAGCGGAGAGCATACAGCCGAATTCCTGGCTGAAAACAACATCCCTGCGACCTACGTCAAGCCGGAAGAGGAGTCTCTTCTGATGACCTTCCTCATTTCGTGGCTCCCGATGCTTATTTTCGTCGTGATGCTCATCTTCTTCTACCGCCAGATGAACGGCGGCGGAAGCAAGGCTATGAGCTTCGGGAAGAGCCGTCACACGATGATCCAGAAAGACCAGAATCCGATAAGGTTCAAGGATGTCGCCGGAGTCGATGAGGCGAAGGAGGAGCTCGAGGAGGTCGTCGATTTCCTGAAAAAGCCTTCGGTTTACACAAAAATCGGCGCGAAAATCCCTCACGGCGTACTGCTTGTCGGGCCTCCCGGAACAGGAAAGACCCTGCTTGCAAAGGCTGTCGCCGGCGAAGCGAACGTGCCTTTTTTCATTATCAGCGGATCTGATTTCGTCGAGATGTTCGTCGGTGTCGGCGCGAGCCGTGTCCGCGATCTCTTCGAACATGCGAAGTCGAAAGCGCCCTGCATCATTTTCGTTGATGAGATCGATGCTGTCGGAAGGCAGCGCGGTGCAGGTTTAGGCGGCGGGAACGATGAGCGCGAGCAGACTCTCAACCAGCTCCTGGTCGAGATGGACGGCTTCGGGACCGACCTCGGGATCATTGTCATTGCAGCGACGAACAGACCGGACGTTCTCGATCCGGCACTGCTCCGTCCGGGCAGATTCGACCGTCAGGTCTACGTTCCGCTTCCTGATGTCAAGGGTCGTGAAAAGATACTCGAAGTCCACGGGAAGAAGATCAAAATGGCTCCGTCGGTCGACTATCGCGACATCGCTCGCGGCACTCCTGGGCTTTCCGGCGCCGATCTCGCCAACCTTCTGAACGAGGCGGCGCTTCTGGCTGCTGCGAAGTCGAAGGGTTTTGTCGAGATGTCCGATATTGAAGACGCCCGCGACAAGATCCTGATGGGCAAGGCTCGCAGGACGATGGTCCAGACGCCTGAAGAGAAGAAGGATACTGCTTATCACGAGTCCGGTCACGTCGTTGTCGGATACTTCTCGAAGTACGCTGACCCTGTCCACAAGGTATCGATCGTTCCCAGAGGCAGGGCTCTCGGCGTTACGCAGCAGCTTCCGGAAAAGGATAAATACTCCTACCACCGCGAGGAGCTCGTCGACAGGATCAAGGTCCTGATGGGCGGAAGGGCAGCGGAGGATCTCTTTATCCACAGGATCACGACCGGTGCCGGGAACGACATCGAGCGTGCGACCCAGATCGCGAGAAACATGGTCATGCAGTGGGGCATGGGCGAAGAGCTCGGGCCGATCAACTACGGCGAGAAGGAGGAGCAGGTCTTCCTTGGCAGAGAGCTCGGCAAGCGTACCCAGGTCAGCGAGGCGACGTCGCAGAAGATCGACGAGGAGGTCCACAAGATCGTCTCGAGGGCTTACGCCGAGGCGAAGGAGATCCTTACGACGCATCGTGACGGTGTAGAGCGCCTGGTTGCCGCTTTGATCGAAAAGGAGACTCTCGAAAAGGACGAGATCGTTGAGGTCCTTGAAGGCAGACCGGCGGAACCCGCGGATGAGACTCCGGCTGAACAGTCAGGCGAGGCAACAGAAGCTTGATGAACAAGTTGCTGATTATATTTGCTTTTTTCTTGGCGGTGCCCGCTTATGCGGTCGAGTATTTTTATTTTTACGACGCCGAGACAGACACCTACACCTACACGAACCAGTGCATGGACAAGCGCATCTGCAAGTCGATAAAGTGGTCTAAAGGTGAGGTGAAGCACGCGAAGGGGTACGTTTTCAACCAGGCGCGTGAAGGCAGATATGACGGCATTATAAGACGCGCTTCGGAAAAGCACGGCGTTGACTTTTTTCTGATAAAGAGCGTCATCAAGGCGGAGTCAGCGTTTGATCCGAACGCAGTCTCAGTCGCCGGCGCCAAGGGGTTGATGCAGCTTATGCCTGATACGGCAGCCGAAGTCGGCGTGAAGAATGTTTTCGATCCGGAGCAGAACATTATGGGCGGTACCAGATACCTCAAAAAGCTGATCCGGCGCTTCAAAAACAACAGAAGGAATGCAGTCGCCGGTTACAACGCCGGGCCAGCTGCGGTCAATTTTTATAACGGGATCCCGCCTTTCGACGAGACAGTGAACTATGTTAAAAAGGTCGGAGATTTTTACGAAAAATATACAGGGAAGGTGCTTTGGTGAAACTTAGAAGAGAAAAATCACAGAAAAATAAGAACGGGAAGCGACTTTTCGACAAGTTCAAGAGCTTCAAACAGGATGTCCTGACGCTTCCGAACCTGCTGACATCGATCAGGATCCTGCTCGTGCCGGTAGTAATAATCCTGCTCTGGCTCAACACGCCGGGGATGCGTTTCCTTTCATGGATCTTTTACACGGTAGCCTCCGTTACCGACTTTTTTGACGGCTACCTTGCAAGGAAGTACGGCACGATCTCCATTACCGGAAAGCTTCTGGATCCTCTGGCGGACAAATTCATCGTTAATCTCACGCTTGTCCTTTTGGCAGCAATGGGCGAGATCTCGCCATGGCCGGTCATCATTATCCTGGCGCGTGAATTTTACATCTTCGGCATCCGTTCGCTTGCACTTGAGCATGCTCTTGTCGTTGCGGCGGGCCGCTCGGGCAAGATCAAGACTGTCCTTCAGATGTTCTCGCTGCCATTCTTTATGATCAATCAGGCGACACTTCTTGAGATCACTGGAATAAACTGGGATCCGTCGGGAGTAGGTAACTTCCTGGTATGGTCGTCGATCTTCTTTAGCGTCGTCAGCGCATTCAACTACACAAGAGAAGTCAAGAAAAGAGTTTTTGAAGAGAAGTAGAAACTGATCTTAGGCCTGGGGCTATGCCTTGCCGGCACTTCCGAGAACGTTGATGTTTTTGTGCTTGTAGAGCTCTTTCAGCGACTCGCGGGCAGGTCCGAGATACTTGCGCGGGTCGAATTCCGCCGGTTTCTCTGCGAGGACCTTTCTGACGGCCGCTGTCATCGCAAGTCTGCCGTCGCTGTCGATGTTGATTTTGCAGACAGCGCTGGCCGCAGCCTGACGGAGTTGCTCTTCTGGGATGCCGATGGCGTCCTTGAGCTTGCCGCCGTAGCTGTTGATTATCTTTACGAGATCCTGCGGGACCGAGGATGAGCCGTGAAGAACGATCGGGAAGCCCGGAAGCTGCTTTTCGACCTCCTTCAGGATGTCGAAGCGGAGAGGCGGCGGGAGGAGGATCCCCTCTGCGTTCCTTGTGCACTGCTCCGGTTTGAATTTGTTTGCGCCGTGGCTCGTGCCGATCGAGATAGCAAGTGAATCGACGCCGGTTTTGCTTACGAAATCAATGACCTCTTCCGGTCTGGTGTAGGAAGAATGTTCTGCGCTGACGGCATCCTCGATGCCGGCAAGAACGCCGAGTTCGCCCTCGACCGAAACATAATCCTTCTGCGAGTGTGCGTACTCGACGACCTTCCTCGTTACGGCGATATTCTCTTCGTAGGGAAGGTGGGAACCGTCGATCATGACGGAGCTGAATCCGTTGTCGACGCACTGCCTGCAGATATCGAAATCTGCGCCGTGGTCGAGGTGAAGGACGATCGGGATCTCGTAACCGAGCTCGCGGGCATATTCGACTGCGCCGCGTGCCATATTTCTGAGCAGCGTTGCGTTAGCATAATCTCTTGCACCTTTGGAAACCTGCAGAATTACAGGCGATTTGGTTTCAACGCACGCCATGATGATGGCCTGAAGCTGCTCCATGTTGTTAAAGTTGTAGGCGGGGATTGCGTATCCGCCGTTGATTGCCTTTTTGAAGAGTTCGACAGTGTTTACAAGTCCTAACTCTTTATAGCTGACTGTCATTTTTTTCTCCTGTTTTCAACTACTTGTCACTAATACCGGGCTTCTGTGCCGATTCGTACCATGTGAAGTTGTCCAAAAGGACAAGGCTTTCAAGAACATGGTCGTTGGTGTCCCAGATCGCCATTCTGAGTTTGAATGTTTCTCCAGGAACGATGTTGCCGCGGACTTTGAGCCAGCCTGTCGCTCCGCATGATTCCATTCCGGTCTGACCGCATCCGTTGTCAAGACCTGTTCCTGCAAGTTTTTCGTCGCCTGCGCAGCTCGGGTATGCAGGTCTCGGCGAGCATACCTTGAAGAGCCCCGATTTCGCAAGGTTGATACCCATCGGGTTTTTGTTTTCGTCCATTGCGATATTTTTGTCAGCCGGGTTTGCGTAGCCCGGTTTATCGGTTGTAAAGTTGCTGTCGAGAAGCATGACGAAGAAATCGTTGTACTGGCAGACATAGACGGGGAATTCCCTGCTGAAATAGTTTACATCGATGCTGAAGGATTCCGCGTTGTTGGGGGCGCGGATCTCGAGCTCGAGCATTACAGGGTCATTTACAGGCGGTTTGCCCGGGTCGGTCTGACCCATTATCAATCCGCCGCCGCAGTCGGGTGAATCGGGGAATGAAACTCCGCCGTTAGCCTGGAACCAGTCCTGCGGGGGCTGGCTCTCGGTGTTGTTGTTGGAATCTTCGGACTTTCCGCTGAGTTTGCCGGATGTGAAGGCAAGCAGCGACATACCGGCATTCGGTACGTTAAGATTTCCGAAGACAGGAAGGATCTTGTGCTGATCGGCAGGGATAGCGCCTTCCGTTCCGTCGGGGAAAAGCAGTTTTGCGCTTATCACGCCGAACATTTTCTCGTCGTAAGCGGGGCAGAGATCCATAGCTGCCGCCATATCCATCGGGTTGGTGGATTCGGTATTAAGACCTGAATCGCAGTAGGAAGCAGATTCGTCGATGTGTCCGTCGCAGTTGTCGTCGATGCTGTTGCCGGGGATCTCAAACGAACTGGGCCCGACTCTTGCCGGATCTGTTTTGCAGTCCCATGTGGTTTCGCAGCAGTCGCCGTTGCAGTAGGTGTAGCCGTCGCCGTCGATATCGATCGCGTTTTCCGCAGTCAGATCGGAGCCGTCGCAGTCCTGGTCTATGCCGTCGCCGCAGATCTCAGCCTTCGGAAGGATCTGTTCGCGGCACTCGCTCCAGTCGGTGCCGTCTTCGACGCACTCTTTGTAACCCTTCTTGCAGAGCCCGACATCGGCTGTTCCGCTCGGACCTTCATAGCACTCGGTCCTTTCGCCGGGAGTGCAGTTGACGTAAACGCCCTGCTGGGTTGTGTCGCCTGTGTCCGGAGGCGTGCTGCTTCCGGTATCGGCAGAACCGGTGTCTCCGGTGTATCCTGTGTCTGCGGAACCTGTGTCTGGCGTGCTTGAGCCTGTGTCGGCAGAACCGGTGTCAGTTGCAGCTGTATCGCCGGTGTCAACCGGATCATCCTCTTCGCCACCGCACGAAACGACAAAGAGAAGAGCCGAAATCAAAAGAATTGAAAGCAGGGATTTTTTCATAAAGACCTCCTATGAATTAAAATCAAAACGCATAATTTTATTGATATCCGAACAGAAATAAAGAAGAAAACGGTCAGAACCTCGAGATTGTTATTTCGCGCTCTTCGCTTCCGCTGCCGAAGGCTATGCCGATCTCGATCCTCGGCCGGTAATTCTCCCAGCACTCGCGGAACATCGAAGCCCACTCGACGATCGTGACTGAATTATCCGATTTCAGGTATTCTGGAAAATCGGCGATATAGAGCTCGTCAACGTCCGAGACTCGGTAGAAATCCCAGTGAAAGACCGTGAATTTCCCCTGATATCTCTTCATTATCACGAATGTCGGGCTCGATACAGCCCTTCGTTCGACTCCGATGGCTTCGCAGAGCGCGCCGGTGAAAAAGGTTTTTCCCGCACCGAGGTCGCCGTCAAAGAGGATCAGCTCTCCGCCTTTGAGCGTTCCGGCAAGATCTTCTGCGATTTTTATGGTTTCAGCTTCGTTTTTTACATGGAATGTTTCAGTTTTCATCTCTGCCTGTCAATGCTATCTGTTTTACCAAAAGTTCTATATCGTGCGCCGTAGCCGAGAAATTATCCTCCAGCAGGAGCCCGGCAGCGCGATGCCTGACGACGCCGTTCACCGCGCCTTTTGCAAGTCCGTGGAAGAGTGTCTCGCAGGCTATGATCCCAGTCAGAGAGTCTCCGCTCCCGGCAAAGGCCAGAGCCTTGGCACCGTGCGGGACTATGACCGTTTTTTCCGGTGTCCTGACGAATGTCGCGTGGCTTTTTGCGACCAGAATATGCTCCTTTTCAAGCGGGAAACGGGCTGCAAGCGAGACCCACGGCTCATCTCTGTCCGCTTCGAGAAAGCGTCTGAGTTCACCCTGATGCGGAGTGAATACGACTTTAAGCCCTGCTAATACTTTTCCGATCCGCTCGTCGCTTTTCATCAGGTCGAACATGCCGGCATCGACTATTACAGTACCTTTAAAGTCTTTCAAAATATTGAAATCAAAAGGTATTTTTGTAAGCCCCGGACCTATGACGATAGAGGTGTACCTGTTTATTTCTGATCCTAGTACGGCAGTGTCTGCAAGCATCATTCCCGGCATGATCCCGGCGATCTGCGGATGGAGAGCCTTAGGAAATGCAGCCGTTACAAGCCCGCCTCCGCACGCCATGAAGGATTTTGCGGCGATGATCGTCGCTCCGATCTTGTCGATGTCTCCGCCTGTGACGAGCAGGTGTCCGTTGCGGTTTTTGAAGCCGTTAACCGGGATGCTGTGCGGCAGCGGTTTCGGATCGTCTTCAACAAAGTATTGAAATTTTTGATTGTTTTTCTGGGTGGCCGATATCCTGCCGAGTACGACCTTTCCGCTGTGGGCTGCTCCGGCATCGGCGAAGAGCCCCACCTTGTATATCCCCATCGTCACGGTTAGATCCGCCCTGACTGCAGGACCGGTCGCTTCGCCGGTGTCGCTGTTGATGCCGCTCGGGATATCGACTGAAACGACGAATTTCTTGTCTGCGTCGTAGGAGTTTATGAACTCTGCCGCCGCACTCATCTCGTCCCGAAGGGCGCTTTTGAGACCTGTTCCGACCATAGCGTCAACGAAAAGCACTTTGCCGGATATTTCATCGAAACTATTAAGTTTTTTTACTGATTCTGGCAGAATGCCGAAGTTGAACGCCGCCGCGTTTTTCGAGTAGTCGGCAGCCGTTGCGTCGAATTTTCCGAAGAGCATGAGCTGAAGTTCGGCTTCTGGTATCCTGTCCTTCAGTATCCGGAGAAGTGCAAGCCCGTCGCCGCCGTTCCCTCCGCCGCCCGCAAAGACGACGACCCTGTCAAAACGTGGGACAAGCTCCTTTATCTCCAAAAATACCGACATCGATGCATTTTCCATAAGCAGCAGCGACGGGATGCCGGAATCCATCGCCGATCTGTCGAAGGCCCTGGAATCTGTCGTAAGCCCAGCAGGAATCTCCATTTTTACCTCTTTTCAACAAAAAAACGGTGCAGTATAGCGAAAATTTGATTAAAAAATAGGATATGCGACTATTTTCGGCAAATTTGCAGGAGGTTTAAATGGTTTCACCGAAACTTCAACGGATAAAAAAAGAGGCCGGAGAGCGTATGATCATCTCGCTTTCCGGAGTTTCGCTTTCGCAGAGCGAAGAAAAGATGCTGGCGGAGGTCTCTCCGTGCGGGATCATCTATTTCAGAAGGAATGTGGAGAGCTGCGAGTCGCTTTCGGCTCTGATCCGTTCTACACGCCGCTTCGATTCGATCCTCTATCACGCGGTCGATGAAGAGGGCGGGCGGGTGAGAAGGCTGCCTGACGGTGATTATTCTCTTCCGTCAATGAAGGTGCTGGCACAGTTCGATACTGCTGAAAAACTCAGTAAAATAAGATATCTGGCATCGACGCTTTCGGAGATAGGCATCAATATGAACATGGCGCCGAACCTCGATCTGCGGAGCGGAGACGACAAATCTATCGTCGGCGACCGCTCCTTCGGTGAAGATCCTTCCGATGTCGTCGAAAATGCGGCGCTCTACATCAGAGCGATGCGTGAATTCAACGTCTTCCCTGTTCTGAAGCACTTTCCGGGTCACGGGACTACCTCGGTCGATTCCCACACGCAGCTGCCGGTGATAGGAAAGCCCTTTTCAGAACTTCTTGAAAGCGACCTCGTCCCGTACATGAGCCTTGCCGACCGTGCCGGTTTTGTGATGAAGGCCCATCTTCTGCTCCCTGAAATAAGTCCGCTCCCCGCGACTCTTGCCCCAGAGTGGGATGATATTTTAAGAAAAAGGGTAGGGTTTTCAGGTATTTCCATGACCGATGACATGGAGATGCACGCGCTTGACTGCTATCCGGTCGAAGAGAAGGTATCTCTTTTTCTTGCGAGCGGCACGGACAAATTCCTGACATGTTCCGGAGATACCGATTTGACGAATCAAATTTTTGAATTTTTTGTTAAAAAGTTAGAAAAGCTTTAAGAAATTGACAGCCACCTTCATATGAGTAAAATGCAATGCTTAACCTTATTTTGTTAGTTAGACAGGATTTGAGACAGGAGGGAACCGGACATGGTTATGAAGGTTGGTGAATATTTTTTTGAAAAGGGTTTTATCGGGCAGTCAGATCTTGACGAGGCCCTTGAGTTTCAGAAGACACATCCCAGATATCTGGGTGAGATCCTGCTCGAGCTCGGTAAGATTTCCGAAATGGATCTTCTGCTTTACCTTTCGAAACGCTTCAATGTCCAGTACATCTCCAGCGAAAAGCTCGAAAAGATGGTTTTCCAGTCTCCGGGCGACATAGTTCCGGAGTCGATGGCTATCGAAAAAAACATCTTCCCGCTGAAGTACAGTTTCAACAACTTCCGTCTTACCTATCTTACCTACGAGCCTCAGAACACGAATCTGATGAACGAGCTGAAGTTCGTTCTCTCCAATGTCCAGATAACGGTTCCCGTCGTTGCGACTTCAAAGGCAGTAAAGGCGCTGATCCTCAAGCAGTACCGCAGAGACGTTGCAGCGTTCGACCGTTTGGTAAGACAGAAGCTCACGCTTGACAACGCACTCCGCCCCGCGGGTGAAAACTATATCAGCTTTGAAGACGACAGGTCCGAAGACAACCGCTATGAATCTGTCGCACGGGATATTTCTGAAGAGAGTCCGGAGAGGGATATTGAGGATAAGCGCGAAACTTTCTCTATGATCGCGAACCAGGCGAATATGTCGCAGCCCCGTGATGTCACCGCGATTTCCGCGACGACGCTGAGTTCGATGCCGAGCTGGGTCCGTGAGTCGGACAACCAGCTTATGGAGATTCTGCGAATCTTTTCGGGACTTCTCGACGCAAACCGCGGCGACACCTTTTTTGCTCACACGCAGCGTGTCGTAGCTCTCAGCAAGGAGATCGCAAGCGCGATCGACCTTTCGGAAATCGAGATCCACGACCTTGCCGTCGCAGCCTATCTGCATGATGTCGGCAAACGTATCCACATCACGGCGCTTGACCTTCAGGAGAAGAAAAACGTTGAAAAGTGCCGCGAATATTCGACGGCAGTAACAAAGCTCTTCTCCACGATACAGCTTCCTAAGCTTTCGCTGAGATGCCTTGAAAGCCTTTATGAAACCTATAACGGCACAGGTTATCCGCAGGGGCTCAAGTTCAGCGAGATCCCGATCACGTCGCTCATTCTCCAGATCGCTGATGTATACGATTTCATGGTCAGAATCTCAAAAATTCCGGCAGAAAAGGCGTTCGAGCAGCTCAAGGCGACCGATTATTATCCCGAACGTGTCCTTAGGGCTCTCGAGGAGACTCAGCAGATCGGCATGAACAATTCTGACGGTACGCCGAAGTTCAATGCGGTCCTCATCTGCCGTAAAAAGTTCGATCTGGACGATATCGCCGAGAAGTTCTCAAGGCTCAACGTCAATGTGATCAAGGCTAAAACGATCGAATCCGCTGCCAGCCTCATCAAGGCGAACATGGATAAGCTGAGCTTCATTCTCTGCGATATCGATATGCCTGACAGTGCGATCTCCCCGCTCAAATTCGTTGCTGCGGTAAAGCACAAAAAGGAGCTTGCGGCAATCCCGTTCTACATGTTCTCGCAGTATTCCGTCGATAAGAATACGAATGCGACCGCCAAGGCCCTCAACGTTAAAAGGCTCTTCACGAACTATCATCCGGTAGAAATGACGGTTTCTATCGTCGATGAGCTGAAAAGATAGAGAGCCGGGCTGACTTGGATCTTCCATCTCTCTCTTTAAAAATCTGAAACGGTGGATTTATGTTACTCCTGAAAAATATATCGAAGCAGTATTCCGGTCAGGTGATCCTTGATAACGTGACGATGTCTGTAAGCAGGCATGTCACGGCGCTTGTCGGCAAGAACGGCTCGGGAAAATCTACTCTCATGAAGATCGTCGCCGGGCTCGAATACAGCGATTCGGGCGAGATTGTGACGCAGAAAAACGCTCAGATCGAGTATCTGCCGCAGGAGGCTGTCTACGATTTTTCCGGCACTGTCAGGGAGGAGGTCGAAAAGTGGCGCCTGGTTGAAAACGTTAGCGATCTTACTGAGTTGCACGACAAGCTGCTCGCTCAGCTCGAGAAGGATCCGAACGAAAGGGATTTTATCCGGCTGAACGAGGTCAACGAGAAGCTGCACCGCATCGAGGTCAAAAACAGAAAGGACAACTCGGTAGAAACGATACTTCTGAATCTCGGTTTTACGCGTGATCTCTGGGACAGGCCTGCAAAGACTCTGAGCGGCGGCTGGCAGATGCGTGTCGCTCTGGCAAGGGTCCTGGTCCGCGAACCGGATATAATTCTTCTGGACGAGCCGACGAACTACCTCGACATCGTTACGATAGACTTCCTGGCGGACTGGCTCGGACATTTTGACGGCCACGTCCTGCTCGTTTCGCACGACCGCGACTTCCTGAACGCCGTTGCCGAGGAGACTTGGGAGATCGCCGGCGGCAGAGTTTCGCTCTTCCGCGGAAACTACTCCTTCTATCTTTCCGAGCGGGACCAGAGGATAAACCTTCTCGCGAAGCAGCGCGAAAAGCAGCTTGAGGAGATCCGCCAGCTTCAGGATTATTACGACAAAAACCATACGAACGCAGCTCATGCGGCGATGGCTCAGTCGAAAATGAAGCAGCTCGAACAGATAAAATCCGAACTTATCGAGCTTCCAAGAGTCGCTCCGAAGATGAATTTCAGGCTCCCGGAGCCGAAGCGCGGCGGTGAGATCGTTGCGGAACTGGATAATATCTCCAAGAATTTCGGCGGTCCGGATATCCTTTGCAACTACAAAAGGATCATAAGGCGCGGTGAAAAGATCGCCCTTGTCGGAAGGAACGGTTTCGGAAAATCCACGCTGATGAACATTATCGGCGGCGAACTCGAGCCGACTGGAGGAGTCTGCAGGATCGGTACCGGTATCGATATCTGTTACTTCCGCCAGCACGAGATCTCGACGCTCCCGCCTGACGAGACGGTGCTCGGCTACATCGAATCGAGGACGCCCTTCGAGATGATGAGCCGCGTCAAGAGCCTTCTGAGCTGCTTCCTCTTTTTCGAGGAGGACTGGGATAAGAAGATCGCCGTCCTGAGCGGTGGAGAGAAGGTGCGGCTCGCCTTCATCAACTTCATCCTCTCTCCCGGGAACCTGCTCCTTCTTGACGAGCCGACGACCCATCTGGATATCGATTCGAAGGATATCCTGCTTTCGACGCTGAAGGACATCCCAGCGACGATAGTCTTCGTTTCGCACGATTCGCACTTCGTGAACTCGCTGGCGACCTCGATCGTCTATTTCCGCGGCAGAGGCGACGCAGTTAACTTCCCTGGAAATTACGACGAGTATCTCCAGATGTACGGTCACGAGATCATCCGTGATGAAAAACCTGCCGAAAAGGGTGAAAAACCGGCTGAAAAGAGTGACGGAAAGCTGAATTTCGCTCAGCAGAAGGAGCTCAGGAACCTTCAGAACCGTCTGAAACGCGAGGTCGAACAGCTTCAGAACGAGATCGATTCAAAGGAGAAGGAGAAGGACAGCGTTGCGGAGAAGATCAACAGCGATCCGATGAACGGCGGGCTTGCAAAACGCTTTGTAGAGCTGGATAACGAGATACTGGAGCTGCTCGAGCAGTGGGAGCGGAAGAGCTCCGAGCTTGAAAAGATAACGACTGACGGCGTTTAGATCCCTTCGATCTTCATATCCTGACACTGACTGCGGTAGAGGTTTGAGACCATCATCGCGATCTCATCCGGCAGAACTGTTGCGACCTTCTTGAGGTTGTTGTCTACAAGCCATTTTCTGAAGACCTCCTTCGATTTGTCGGGGATAAAGCGTGCGCTGTCGCTCGTGAAGGTCTCGTCGACGAGTGAAAGTTTCCCGTCGATAAAGCCGTATTCGACCTTACCGTCTGCGATTTCAAAGCCGAAATTTTTGAGAGCGTGTTCGCGGCAGAGCTTGAAGAGTTCGATCGTCGTCTCCTTGATCTGCTTCGCTGTTTCCGGCGAGTCAACAAGTTTTACCATCTGCTCGAAAGAGATCTTGTCGTCGGTCTCCGATTTTTCGGTCGGCGTGAAGACGGGGCCGTTTTTGATGAGAGCGCCCTCTACAAGCCCCTCGTCGGACTCGATTTTATCCCAGATCCAGGTGTTGTTTTTTAGCGCCGAAACGGCTGATCCGAAGATCCTGAAGCGGCAGACGGCCTCGATCGGGAGGACTTTTGCGCGTTTTCCGAGCATTACGCGGCCTCTTAGCCAGTCCAGATCCAGGAGACGTTTTTCGCCGGTGATCTCAACGATCTCATCAAGGTCTGCGCTCACGAAATGGGTGCTGAAGCCCCTCTCTCTGATGAATTTGAACCAGAACGCCGACTGCTGCGTGAGATAGATGCCTTTCGACGGGACTCCGCTCTTCATGACTACGTCGAACGCACTGATCCTGTCTGTTGCGACGATGAGGAGATACTCTCCGATTTCATAAACTTCGCGGACCTTGCCCTTTTTAAAGAGCTTCAAAAAGGGGATCTCCGACTCCATAAGAACTTTTTTGCCTGCGACCTCTTCGATTCTCAGCATTTTCACCTCCATTTGTTAGCAAAAATCAAATAGTGCGGTAACCTTTTAATAAAAAATAGAAGAATGTAAAAAAATAGATATTTTATCGCAGAATTTTTTTGTGAGGTTGCTTTGAACAGTTCTGAGATAGTCAGATTCGATGGCGTAACGTTCTCATACGGCAAAAACGAGATCCTCAGCAATGTCGCCTTTACGGTGGAGCAGGGCGATTTTTACGCTATGATCGGGCCGAACGGAGGCGGAAAGACAACGATTTTGAGGCTGATAGTCGGTTTTATCAGGCCGGAAAAGGGTAGTATCTCGGTTTTCGGCGAAGAACCTGGCAGAAAAAGCAGCCTCATCGGTTTCGTCCCGCAGTTTTCAGTCCACGACAAGCTTTTCCCGATCCCCGTCCGCGAAGTCGTCCTTCAGGGGCTTGTCGGCGGTCGCTCCTTACTTCCGTTCTATTCGGCATCTGAACGTGAAAAAGTCGATAACACCATGAAAAAACTTGGTATTCTGTCGAGAGCCGACGAGCGTTTCGGAGACCTTTCCGGAGGTCTGAAGCAGAGGACCCTGATCGCCCGCGCCATCGTCAGCGATCCCAAGCTCCTGCTTCTGGACGAGCCCGTCGCGAGTGTCGACAGCTCGATCGAGAAGGATATCTACGACATGCTGCTTGAACTCAACAAGTCGATGACGATCGTGATGGTCTCGCACGACCTCGGTTTTGTCTCGAACTACGTCAACAAGGTCGGTTGCGTCAACAGGATCTTTGTCGAACACAAGTCGAAGGACGAGCTCTGCTGTCTGGACGAGCACGAGCATCACGCCTACAGTTCCAAAACTACCATGATTCAACATAAGTGCGGGATTTAACATGGATTTTTTTAATGCACTTCTGACATATCCGTTCCTTCAGAACGCTGTTATCGCCGCATTTCTGGCCGCGATCTCCTGCGGGATCTCAGGAACTTTCGTCTACGTCAACCGTATAACCTTTATAGCCGGCGGGATCGCCCACGCGGTTTTAGGCGGAGTCGGCGCGGCAGTCTTTTTAGGCTTTTCGCCATTTGCCGGTGCGCTCGTCACGGCGCTTCTCTTTGCTATCGTGCTCGGGATCATCAAGCTCAAGGCGACCCAGCACGAGGATACGGTCGTCGGCGCGTTGTGGGCGCTGGGGATGTCGATAGGCATAATTTTCATCTATCTGACTCCCGGTTATTCGGTCAACCTGAACAGCTATCTCTTCGGAAACATCCTGCTTGTTTCACGTCAGGACATCGTCGCGCTCTCCGTTCTGGCGGCGCTTGTCGTCGTTACGGTCCTGATCTTCTACAGGCAGTTCAAATCGGTCAGCTTCGACCCGGAAAACGCCGCGCTTCACGGGATCTTCGTCTCGTTCATCTACATACTGATGCTTGCGATAATCGCCCTGACGGTCGTCGTTCTGATGAAGGTCGTCGGTCTTATCCTTGTCATCGCCTTTCTGACCCTTCCGGCTGCAACGGCGGCGGTCTTTCAGAAGCGGGTCAGCGGGATAATCATTCTCTCGGCTCTCCTGAGCTTCCTTTTCAGCTTCGGAGGCCTTGCCGTTTCATACAAAACGAATCTTCCGACAGGCGCGGTCATCACCGTCGTCGCGAGTGTCGTCTATATCGCTTCGCTGCTCCTGGGGAAGGCTCTGAGGCTCTAAGAACTTTATCTGGTTATACTCCGATAAACTTGGTTAAAATTGCATTTTTGATAATACCAGCATAAGAACGACAGCAACTATGTTTGTCCATTGGAGAAAAAAATGAAAAAATCAGCCTTTGTTTTTACCATTTTCTGTCTGATTTTTATTGTTTCGTGCGGCAGCGGCTCAAAAAATGAAGACGATGCCGATTCCGGCGAACTGCAGAACGATGAAGAGACTGCCGATAGCGCAGAGAGCGGGCCAAACGACAGCGATCCTGAGTCAGAGCAGAACGACGACGATACTGATCCTGACACAACTACAGACGGAGATGATACTACTGACGATGAACCTGAAAGCGCAGCAGATCTTTCCGAGGCCGGAACGGCGAACTGCTACATGGTCCGAACAGCGGGAGAATACAGCTTTGATGCAACTGTCCGTGGAAACGGCAATAAAGTTAAAGACATTGATTTTACTAAAGATATACTTGATGCTGCGGATGCGAAACTTGTCTGGCAGAGCGATAGAAACGGCTTGATCGATTCGCTCAGACTCGAAGATGGAAGAATCTATTTTTCGGCCAAAAATCTGGGCGGGAACGCTCTGATCGCGGCACTCGATGAAGAGGGGAATATTATCTGGAGCTGGCATATATGGCTTTCGGATGAAGATATAACAGATGTAAAAACCGCGGACGGCGTCATGGTGATGGACCGCAATCTCGGTGCGACATCGCTTGATTTCGGTTCTCCGAAGAGCCACGGACTGCTCTACCAGTGGGGGAGAAAGGATCCTTTCCCAGCTTCTCCCGTAGTTTCGGGCGGAACGACTTCGACCATGCCTGTTCCGGTTTACGATGCTGACGGGAATGACGTAGCTATTACTGCTTCGTCAAGGGAAAATGCCGATTGCAACACTCTTGAATATTCAATTTCCCATCCGACGACGGTTCTAAGCAACAATTCTCAGTTTTCGGAGTGCCGCGACTGGCTGCGTAAAGAGTTCTCGAATCCGGCGCTTTGGGGAGGCTCCGACGGTGAAAAGAGCCTTTTCGACCCGTGTCCGGCGGGATACAGAGTCCCGAAACTCGGAACTTTCGACTTTTTCACTTCAAGCAGCGGTTATGAAACAGATATATCCGGATTTTCCGTTTTCGACATCTCTTCTGACGGTGTAATTGACGGAAATGACTATAAAAACGGCTGGTATATCCTGCTCGATGCCGCATCGGATTCATACTCCTATTTCCCGGCTGCGGCACGCTACGACGGTTCATATGCGATGCTGATGGGAAGCAAAGCAGGGCTTTGGGGCAACTACTGGTATAGAGATGCTGACGATTCGGAGGACTCTTCCGTTCCGTGCGGAGCATACGCGCTCGCATTCCAGTACGAAGATCAGGTCTCCGCATCTCCTAGAGCTGTCGGAGGACGTGCCGATGGCTATTCCGTCAGGTGTGTGAGGGAGTAGTTCCGACCATTTTGTCCGCTGTCGCGATAAAGTCTTCAGATGTGCTGTCACCCATCATGCGTGCAAGCTCTCTTACTCTTTCGGGACGGCTGAGGGTCCGGATGTCGCTCTCTGCTTCACCGCTGTCCGTGGATTTTTCAACTACGATGTGAGTTTGGGCGACTGCCGCGGACTGCGGGAAGTGCGTCACCATCAGGATCTGGTTCTTCGAGGAGTTGCCGCGCATCTCGAGAGCCGTGTTTTTTGCGATCTCGCCGCCGATGGAGCTGTCGATCTCGTCAAAAAGTATGACTCTGCCGCTCTCGTCGTCCAAAAGCTTTACAGCCAGCAGGAAGCGTGAAAGTTCGCCTCCTGAAAGCGAGGTGAGCCCGTCCATTTTTTCTGTGCCGATCGTGTTGATCTCAAATAGTGCGTCGTCAAATCCCGTCTCGTTGAGATCGTTCAGTTTGTTTAGTGAAATCGAGAACCTGGTCGTTTTCATTCCGAATTTCACAAGATAGCTCAGGAGCTGTTTTTCAAGTGGTTTCACAACAGCGTTCCTGTTTTTGTGAAGCTCCTCCGCAAGCTTTTCTGCCGCCTTGCGCTCCTTCTTGAGCTCATCTTCCAGTTCTTTGATTTTGTTAGGTATTTTCTCTATTTCCGCAAGTTCGTCCCTAAGCTGGTACGCCTTTTTCAGGAGGTCGGAAGAGCTTGAAACCTTGTGCTTGAAAAGGAGCGATGAAAGCCTGTCGTAACGTCCTCTGATCTCGTTTACGTCGTCGATTTCGCTGTCGTAGGCTGAAAGTAGGCGGAGTGTCGAGCGCTGGATGTCGTCGATCTCGATCGATGATGTGTTGATCCGCTTTGAAAGCTCCTCTGCGTCAATGATCCCGGCGATCTCTGAAGCCAGGAAATCAGAGCGGCGCAGCTCTCCGGTCGCGTTTTCAAGGCAGGAAGCAAGCTCCGAGCCCAGCTTCATTATCTTTTCTCTGTTTTCGATGATCTTTATCTTTTTTGCGAGTTCCTCGTCTTCGCCGTCCCATGTTTCAAGCTTTTCGATCTCGCCGATCTGATACTCGAGATAGTCTCTCTGCGCCGGATCATCCTGCTGCCCGAGAGCTTCGATCTCTCGTCTAAGTGACTGTATTCGTTGATATATAGCCTTGTATTCAAGTGCGGTTTTCGCATTCCCTGCCTTTGAATCGATGATCCTCATGCGGTAATCCTTTTTGAAGAGTTCGCGGTTTTCGAACTGGCTTCCGATTTCGATCAGATCTCCAAGAAGAGCTGAGGTGAGGGCGAGACTTACGGGGGAATCGTTAAGGTAAGTCGTATTTTTTTCACCGAAGACGCGCCTTAGGATCAGCGTGTTGTTTTCAAAAAAGATATCGTTGTCGCTGAGCGCCTGCCTGAGCGCGGTGTCGCTATCTTCAACGGTGATTTCAGCTGATATCTCTCCGCTTTTTCCCCACTTGCCGAGTAGTGATTTTGTTATCTTTTCGCCGCGGAGCGCCTTCATCGCCGAGACAAAAAGGCTCTTTCCGCTTCCGGTCTCGCCCGTAATGGCTGTGAAACCTGGAGAGAGCGGGATGCTGACTTTTCTGATGATGAGGAAATTTTTCAGGCAAATTGTATTTATTTTCATTCCATCCTCCCTTATGAGGCGCCGATTCTGTCAAATAACTCCTGAAAAAGCAACGAGAAAACCCTGTCGAAAAAGCGGTTATGCTCACTCTCTTTCGATGCGGAGATCTGTTTCGCGATGCCGCGTGCCTTTTCGACGTAACCGCCGTAGCGGACGACGAGGAGAAACTCTTCGCTGTTTTTGAAGCCGCTCTGGTCAAGTCCGCTCGCAAGCCCCGGTCCTCTGGTCTTCAGATCGTATTCGGCGACCTCGAACCCGTTTTCCGTCGTCGTCATGAAAGCGAGGCGCTCTTCAGCCTTCATGCTGATATCACGTCCGCCGATAAGTGCGCAGAACGACTTGATGTTTCCCCGACCGACCCTTCCTCTCAGCTGGTGCAGCTGAGCGAGACCGAAGCGCTCGGCGTTCTCGATCACTATGAACGACGCGTCTGAAATGTCGATCCCGACCTCGATCACCACAGTCGAAACGAGCAGTGAGATTTCACCATTTTTCAGCTGTTCTATGATCGCCGTTTTCTCTTCGCCCTTCATTTTGCCGTGGAGAAAGCCGGTTTTAGGAGCAAGTATCTTTGAAAATTCGTCGAAAACGCTCTCGACGCTCTTCATTTTCGAAGGTTCGTTTTCGGGGTTATCCTCCTCGACAAGCGGGCAGACCCAGTATCCCTTTTTGCCGTGGTTCCGTACGATATCGATGACGTAGTCGAAGACCTTGTAGCGGTTTTCGGCGTTTACATATCTTGTCTGAACCGGGATCCTGCCAGGCGGCATTTCGTCGATGACGCTGATCTCCGTCGAACCGTAGAGAGTCAGGGCCAGTGTCCGCGGGATAGGGGTCGCACTCACGACCAGAAAGTCGGGATGCGTCGATTTCTGCTGGAGCTTCAGCCTCTGTGCAACGCCAAAGCGGTGCTGCTCGTCGATGATCACGAGCCCGATCTTTTCTGAAAACTCCAGATTTTCGAACAGTGCGTGCGTTCCGACGATAAAGTCGGCTTTTTCAGCGTTGTCGAGCCGCTCCTGTTTCTTTTTCTTGCTTGTGACTCCGCCGACGAAGAGTTCTATCCTGATCTCCGGCGGCACCATTTTTCTGATCGTGCTGTAGTGCTGGTTCGCCAGAATCTCTGTCGGAGCCATGATAACGCACTTGAAGCCCGAGGCGATGACATCGAGACCTGCAAGGACCAGAACAGCCGTTTTCCCGCTCCCGACATCGCCCTGAAGGAGCCTGTTCATCGGTCTTGGAAGCGCGAGGTCGCCTCTGATCTCAGTAAGGACTCTTTTCTGCGCGTCCGTCAGTTCGAACGGCATATTTTTCTGTGCATCGAGGCTGAGTTCCGAACAGGTCCGGATACTTCTGAGCTTTTCGATCTCGAAAAGCGAGTTGATGCTCGCCGATCGGTACTGATAAAAAAGGAGTTTGTCGAAGGCTATTTTTTTATGCCACGGCGTCTGAAAGCTGTTAAGCTCTTCAAGATTTTTTTCGTTTATCTCTATCTGCGGAAAGTGTATATTGGAGATCGATTCAATAAAATCAGGAAGTTGCGGGTAGCCTGGCAGATCCTGCGGGAGCCAGTCCCCGTCAGCCTTGTTAAGGATATCGACAAGCTGTTTTACGGTCCTCAGCATGAAGAGGTGCGAAACGCCCTTTATCCTTTTGTAGACCGGAACATATCCGCTCAGGAGCCCGCACCAGAACTCGTCGAACTTGAAGATGTCGGGGTTAGTCAGAGTGGGGCAGGCGAATGTCCGATGCACTTCACCGCTTACCATGACATTCGTTCCCTCCGGAAAAACCGCCTGGTATATGCCGCCGACCTTTCCGAAAAAGGAGATCTTGATTATCGAGTTTCCGAGTCTTGCACTCATCACATACGGTATTTTCTGACCGTAGCCTTGTCTCCACGAAACGACCTCCGCCTGGAAGGTGGCAATTTCCATGTCGTGAAGATCATTTGAACTTTTTGCCAGGGCTCTTGCTTCGTATTTTTCCGGTAGGTTGTTCACGAGAAGGTCGAAAACCTTGCCTCCGACCGCTTTGGTGATTTTCGAGACCTGTGACTTTGCCAGACTGACAGCCGATTCTAGCGGCTGGTTTAAAAATGAGATGATTTTTGAAATTCCGGAGATGTCCGGATCGTTATACATATTTAACTTCTAAAATTTCGTAATCAGCGGAGCCGGAGGGGATCTTTATAGTGACTTCATCACCCTTTTCCTTGCCGATCAACGCTCTTCCGATAGGACATGCGATCGAAATCTTTCCGTTTTTCGGGTCACTTTCAGGTTCGCCGACGAGCTTGTAGGTGACCTTTTTGTCGTCATCGATGTTGAGAAGCACAACTGTCGCTCCGAAAAGGACCTTGTTGCCGCTGAGTTTTGTGACGTCGATGACCTCAGCATCTGCCAGAACGCCGTCAAGGTATTCGATGCGCCCTTCAATGAAGCTCTGACGCTCTTTAGCAGCGTGGTATTCAGCATTCTCACTGAGATCTCCGTGGCTTCTTGCTTCGGCTATTTTAGCAATGATTTCAGGACGTTCTACTTTTTTGAGATGTTTTACCTCTTCGACGATCCTGTCGTGACCCTCTTTTGTTATCGGAACTGACATTTCTACCTCCATGAATGAACAAAAAATTCGGACGAATATTATAGTTATTTTTATATACTAATCAAGTAATTTATTTGTAGCCGTCCAAAATAAAAAGTTCTTGAAATGCGGCCGCTTGCATACTACTATCCCTCGGTTTTTCGGTTGTTTTTTATAATTTTTAGGAGGTATCATGAAAATTTTTGTTCTCAACTGCGGAAGTTCTTCAATCAAGTACCAGCTTTTCGACATGAAGGACGAAACTGTCATTGCGAAAGGTCTTGCCGAGAAAATCGGAAACCCCGAAGGTCACATCGAACTTAAGATCACGAACCCGAAAAACAAGGTAGAGGTCAATCTTCCCCTTGCAAACCATTCGGTAGCTCTGAACAAAATCATGGACATGATGACCGAAAACGGCGTTATCAAAGACAAGTCCGACATCACGGCTATCGCCCACAGACTCGTTCATGCCGGCGAATACTACAACGGCAGCGTTGAAGTCACGGACGACGTAGTCTTCAGGATCCAGGAGTGCAACGACCTCGCACCGCTCCACATCCCGGCAAACATCATCGGAATCAGGACCTGTCAGGAGCTTTTCCCGAACACATTCATGTCGGGAACCTTTGACACCGCTTTCCATCAGACGATGCCCGATTACGCATATATGTATCCGATCGATTACAAATACTATGAAAAATACAGAGTCCGCAGATACGGATTCCACGGATCGAGCCACTTCTTCGTTTCGAACAGAGCCGCTGAAATGCTCGGAAAAGACATCAAAGACCTCAAGATCGTAACATGCCACCTCGGAAACGGCTGCTCGATGGCTGCTGTTGACGGCGGAAAGAGCGTCGATACCACGATGGGCATGACTCCTCTCGAGGGCGTAATGATGGGAACGAGATCCGGCGACGTAGATCCGGGCGTAATCTTCTTCCTTTCTGATAAAGAGGGCGGACATCAGACAGTCAACAAAATGTTCAATAAAAACAGCGGTCTTTTCGGTATCAGCGGCATCTCCAACGATATGCGCGACATCCGCAAGGCACGCGATGAAGGCAACAAACGCGCTGCTCTCGCACTTGCGATGTTCACCTACAGGATCAAGAAGTACATCGCTTCCTACGCTGCAGCTATGGGCGGAGTCGATGTGGTCATCTTCACGGGCGGAATCGGCGAGAACGTAGGTGAGATCCGTGAAAGATCGGTCGAAGGTCTTGAGTTCATGGGCATCAAGATGAACAAAGAGCTCAACAACACGATCTGCGGTACAGAGGCTGTCGTCAGCACCGACGATTCCAAAGTCAAAGTCATGGTCATCCCGACCAACGAAGAACTCGTTCTTGCAAGGGATTCCAAGAAACTTTACGAAGAAAAGTTCGGCAAATAGTTTAAATCTTTTATAAATTCTACCAAAATTCAAAGCAAGATGAAAGCATACAAAGAAGAATTCATAGATTTTATGGTCGCAAGCGATGTCCTCACTTTCGGTGATTTTGTCACAAAAAGCGGTAGAAAGACTCCGTTTTTCGTAAATACGGGCAAATACAGGACCGGTTCGCAGATTTCAAAACTCGGCGAGTTTTATGCGGAATCGATCATGGAAAACACGAAAGGCGAATTCGACGTCCTTTTCGGACCGGCTTACAAAGGGATCCCGCTTGCAGTTTCTACTGCGATCGCGCTTGACGCGAAATACGGCAAAAACGTCTCTTTCTGCTTCAACAGAAAAGAGGTCAAAGACCACGGTGAGGGGGGGAATCTCATCGGTCACAAACTCCAGAATGGTGACAGAGTCCTCATAATCGAAGACGTCACGACGGCTGGAACGAGCATCCGCGAGACGGTTCCTATCCTCAAAGCGGCGGCTGACATCGAACTTGCTGCACTTTCGGTCTCGGTCAACAGGATGGAACGCGGAACAGGCGAGAAGAGCGCACTCGACGAGATCAGAGACGACTTCAAAATGAACACCTTCTCCATCGTCACCATGGCCGAAGTCGTTGAATATCTCTACGGCAGAAAAGTGGGCGGCAAAGTCCTTATCGATGACGAAATGAAGTCGAGGATAGAAGACTACTACAAAATCTACGGGGCAAAATGATCCTGTTGATCAATGCTTGTGCGAGACCGGATTCAAGAACGCTCCGGCTTGCAAAAAAAGCGGTGCAGACGATATCAGGAGATTTTGAAATCCTGAATTTATTTGAGGAAGATCTTGCCCCTCTCAACTATGACGAGCTTTCAAAGCGCGACAAATTCATAGAAAAAGGCGATTACTCGGATAGAATGTTCCGCTTTGCCAGACAGTTCAGTGCCGCGGACGAGATCGTCATCGCCGCTCCTTACTGGGATCTCTCTTTCCCGGCAGTTTTAAAATGCTATATCGAAGCGATATGCGTGAACGGACTGACTTTTGTCTATAATGAAGCTGGGATCCCTGGAGGCTTGTGCAAAGCAGGCAGGATGATCTACGTCACGACAGCCGGCGGATTCATACCCGAAAACAATTACGGATACGATTACGTGAAACAGCTTTGCACCGACCTTTTCGGAATAAAAAACACTCTCTGCATAAAGGCTGAAGGGCTTGACATACAGGGAGCGGACGTCAGCGGAATCATAAAGAAATCGGCAGATAATCTCGTGCAGCTGCTCCGGCAGGATTAATACTTTCTTAACATTTCAGCTTTTTTTGAGTCAGTAACTCTTTCACATTTTTCACGGAAGAGTCAGGTATTTCTCTGCGAAGGATGGTAGCAGGCTGGTGAGGGCGGACGGTTTTAGTTGAAACTGAAATACCACTCGGTGCCGGCAGGCGTATCCTGGATCGAGATGCCTCTGGCTGCGAGCTCCTCTCTCATTTTGTCGGCAAGTTCAAAGTTCTTTTCTGCGCGGTAGGTTTTACGCTTTTCGATGATCTCTTCGATCTCTTCCCGTTTGATGCCGTAGCGGTTGAGCTGGATCTCTTTGATCTCATTTATGATTTCCTTGGGATCTCTGAGAAGGACTCCGAGTACCTGACCTACCTCTCTGATTGCTTCGGCAAAGCCTGCGCACTCGTCCGCAGAGGGGCGCGTCTTTTTTGATACAAGGACTTCGTTGAGATATTTGAAGAGCGAGAAGAGTGCCGCAACGACTCTTGCACTGTTGAAATCGTCATCCATGGAATCTTTGAATTCATTAATAAATTCAACTGCTTTTTCGTTTCTGACTGGCCTCTCTGCCTTTGCTGCGAACTGGTTCAGCTGTGCGAGGGTGTTGTAGAAGTAGCAGATCTTCTTTTCGGTCTCGCGAAGGTTCGCCATCGAGAAATCGATCGGTGTGCGGTAGTGGGTCGAGAGCATGAAGTAGCGCAGAACCTCCGCGTGATACTGTTTCAGCGCGTCTTCGACGGTGATGAAGTTGTGGAGCGATTTGCTCATCTTTTCGCCTTCGACGGTGAGAAATCCGTTGTGGACCCAGTACTTTGCGAACGGTTTACCTGTAGCGCATTCTGCCTGGGCGATCTCGTTTTCGTGGTGCGGGAAGATGAGGTCTCTGCCGCCTGCGTGGATATCGAATGAATCTCCAAGGTACTTCGTGCTCATCGCGCTGCACTCTATGTGCCAGCCTGGACGTCCTTCGCCCCACGGGCTTTCCCACTTGGGTTCACCCGGCTTGGACGCCTTCCAGAGCGCGAAATCGAGCGGGTTGCGTTTGTTCTCGTCGACATCGAAACGGGTTCCGCTGATCATCTCGTCGAGCTTCCTGCCGCTCAGCTTGCCGTAGCCTTTGAACTTTTCTACGGCGAAGTAGACGCTGCCGTCCGGAGCGGGGTAGGCATAGCCCTTTTCGACGAGCTTCTGGATCATCGCGATGATTTCCGGAATGTGCTCAGTGGCCTTGGGCTCAACATCGGGTCTTGCCAGGCTGAGGGCGTCCATTGCGCGGTAAAATGCAGCGATATTTTCTTCGGTGAGGTCGCAGAAGCTGATGTTCCGCTCGTTTGCACGAGCAATGATCTTGTCATCGACATCGGTGAAATTTCTGACGTATGTAACGGAAAAACCGCAGTATTTCAAGTAGTTTACAAGAATATCGATGGCTACTTCCTTTCTTGCGTGTCCGATGTGGGGTTTGTCGTAAACGGTCATTCCGCAGGCATAAATCCCGACATGTTTGTCCTGAAGAGGAACGAAATCCTCCTTTTTTTCAGTTAACGAGTTGTAAATCCTAAGCATCTTTGCCTCCATTCTGCAATTCGCGAAATTATAGGCTGTTTCTGTAAATTTCAATGATATCTGTCTTCGAGAGCTTTTTCAGACCGCCGATCCCGTGATATCTGAGGGCCGAATCGGCCATCGCCTCGAATCTGGAGTCGTCGATCCCGAGCTCGGAGAGTCTGGTCGGAATGCCGAGAGACTTGAAAAATTCCGCCGTCTTTTCGATCGCCCTGAGCGCGATATCCATATCGTCCGCTCCTGTAAGATTCCAGACATTTCTGCCGTAAGTTGCGAATTTAGCTTTGGTTTTCTCACTGAGAACGTTCTTCATCCAGTTGGGTGTGAGGATCGCCAGACCGACGCCGTGGGTTATGTCGTACTGTGCGCTGAGCTCATGTTCGATCATGTGAGTCGCCCAGTCTTCCTCCTTTCCGAGTCCGAGAATCGAATTGAGAGCGATCGTCGACGCCCACATTATGTTTGCCCTCGCGTCGTAGTTGTCCGGCTCGGCCAGAACGACCGGCGCGCACTCGATGAGTGTTTTGAGAACGCCTTCGCAGAGGCGGTCTGTTATCGGGACATCTGGATAGCTGAAGTACTGTTCGAAAACATGGCTCGTGATGTCAGCGATGCCTGCGGCCGTCTGATAGGGTGGAAGCGTGAAGGTGAACTCGGGATCCAGGATGCTGAAACGCGGTTTCAGTTTGTAGCTCCCCATCGGGAGTTTCTCGGTCGTCGCCTCGTTCGAGAGCACGCAGCCGCCGTTCATTTCGCTGCCTGTCGCCGCCAGCGTGAGGATCGCGCAGATCGGGAGAGCCTTCGTGACGGATGCTTTTCTGATAAAGAAATCCCACGGATCGCCATTGTAGTATCTGGCTGCGGCAATGGCTTTGCAGCAGTCGATAACGCTTCCGGCCCCTGCTGCGATGATAAAGTCGACGTTGTTTTCACGGCAGAGCGCGGCGCCTTCGGCAACCGATGTTATGCGCGGGTTGGGGTCGATACCGGACAGCTCGACGAATTTTATCTCTGATTCGCTGAGGATAGCCGTTATCTTGTCATAAAGGCCGCTTTTTTTGATGCTCGAGTGTCCGTAGGCGAGCAGAACGCACTTCGCTCCGCGCTTTTTGAGTTCTTTGCCTAAAACAGAGAGCTGCCCTTTGCCGAAGAATATTTCGGTAGGCAGAGTTAGCCAAAAGTTGTTCATGAACTTCTCCGTCGAATGAATGTTGTTGAAAGAAGGGGATTGTTATGAGTTGATTCTCTCTTTGAGCTCTTTGCCCGGTTTGAAGGTCGGGGTCTTCTTTGCGGCAATGGAGATCTTTTCGCCGCTTTTCGGATTTCTGCCTTCGCGTGCTTCATGTGATTTGACGCTGAAGCTTCCGAAGCCCCTGATCTCGACCTTTTCGCCGTTTTGAAGGGCTTTTACGATGGTTTCGGTCATGACGTCAACCAGAGAAAGCGAATCCTTGAGTGTCATGCCGGTCTCTTGAGCGATTTTTTGTGATAATTCTGCGCGGTTCATAATGTCTCCTCCTAAAAAGATCCTGTTTTGTTTACTGTATAGCCCTGATCTTCGTTCCACTCCTTGATCTTTTTGAGCTCCTTGAGCGCCTGGCTTTTGGCGTCTTCAACGGATTTAGAACTGAAGCCGAAAGCGTAGCTGCTCTTGAGGACGCCGTTTACCCAGTATGCTGCGTAAAGAACTGCGAAATGACCTTTGTTGAGGGTGGTCGATGCGGCGGCCTTGGCGTTGATGTGGCCCTGCTCTTTGAGCTGTTTTACTGCGTTAGCCTTTGCCTTTGCGACGTTTTTGCCGTCTTCAAAGGAGAAGGTCCAGGTTATCGCGTTGCCGTCTTTGTCAAGCGCCTGAGCGAATGCTGCGGCTGCAAAAAGCGGACTGGAGAGTAGTAAAACTGCAATCAGTGTAATGATGGATTTTTTCATTTCAGCCTCGATCAAAGTGTTTCAAGAAGCTTTTTAGCCTTTTCGTTGTGTTTGCTGCCGGGCTCTGTGCCGTCGATGACCTCCTGAAGAAGTTTTTTCGCTCTCTCCGGGTCGTCGTCCTTGACACTTCTTGCTTCCATATATTTCTGTTTAGCGACATCATCGGACATGGTAGCTTTTTTCTTCGGTTTCGGCTCGGCTTTTTTAGGCTCAGCCTTCGGTTCTGCCTTCCTGGGCTCAGTCTTCTTCGGCTCAGCCTTTTTGGGCTCCTCTTTTTTGGGTTCAGCTTTTGGCTCAGCCTTTTTGGGCTCCTCTTTTTTTGGTTCAGCTTTGGGCTCAGCCTTTTTGGGTTCTTCTTTCTTTGGTTCAGCCTTGGGCTCAGCCTTTTTGGGTTCTTCTTTCTTTGGTTCAGCCTTGGGCTCAGCCTTTTTGGGCTCCTCTTTCTTTGGTTCAGCCTTGGGCTCTGCCTTCTTAGGTTCCTCTTTCTTAGCCTCGTCAAGCATCTTCTGAGCTTCGGCGATCATAGCCTGGGCATCCTGATAGAATACGGAATTCTTATCGATTTTGTTGAGCGCTTCAATCGCGCCTGCCGGATTTTTTTTATCCATATCGGACTTGGCAGCCTGATATCTCGATCTGTTGCCTCTTTCATTCGCGATAACGCGGACCTGCTCCTGGATCCACGGTTTGAGGGGGTTGTCGCCTTTAATTTCATTGTCTCTTTTTTCTATCAGCTTGCCTGCTTCATCAAGCTTTTTTGCCGTGATGAGGTCTGTGATCTGTGATTTGATCTGATCTTCAGACATCTCCTGAGTTTGAGCCGATGCTGATTCCGCCTTCTGTTTTGCGGGTTTCGAGAGGAAGAAGTATGCACATGCCGCTGCAACAGCCAGAATGATGATGATCACGATTATCTTTGTTGCCTGGCCGCCCTTGCGTTCTTCGGGTTCTTCGGTCTCTTCAGGTTCGTATGCAGCCGGTGCCGGTTTGGGGTCAGCCTTTCTGGGTTCCGGTTTCGGTTCCGATTTTTTAGGTTCCGGTTTCGGTTCCGGTTTAGGCTCAGCCTTTTTGGGTTCAGCCTTGGGTTCTATCTTGACCTCTTTCGTTGTTCTGTTGGAGGCGTTGCGCGAGGAGAACTTCTCCTTCATCTCTGCGTTGAGGATGTCGAAACGGAGCTGACGGGCTCCTACGTAGATTATATCACCGTCGTAAAGTGTTGCCGATGTGACCTTTTCGCCGTTCAGCTTTATGCCGTTGCCGCTTCCAAGATCCTCAATGACGTAGTGATCGTCCTCTCTCGTGACCTTGAAGTGTTTTCTGGAAACGGAGAGGTCGCTGATGATGAGATCGTTGTCAAGTCCTCTGCCGGCATGGATCTCTTTGTTGGAGAGCTCGATATTTTTGCCGAACTCCTTGCCGTCGATGATGGTGATCTTTGCGTCGCAGGCAGCTCCTGAGAGCAGCGAAAGATCAATAATTGCAGTCTTTTCAGACGCCATCTCCTCTTCATCGTTGTTGAGGAGGGTGGGGTGGATCGAGGTGATCGGCTGCGGCGTGGCAGGCTTCTGCTGTTTCTGCTGCATAGCCTCCTTGCGGGCCTTTTCAGCCTTGATCTTCTCGGCTAATTTTCTGAGGTACTCCTTGTTGACGTTTTGTTGCTGATTGTTGTCATCCATCTTACAAGCTCCAATGACCAAAGTTGTTTAAAAAACGACGCTAAAATTTATTGTAAAAAGGGCAAATGTCAAAATAAAGATGTTAAAAAAAGATACATTTTACCGCATATTTGAAAGATGTTAAAAACAAAAACTGCTGAAGTTTTGCAGGAAACAGGTTGTAAAGGCCTATTTCAGCATCTCGTCGCCCGAGAAATCACGGTAAAGGGTGAGCTGGTCGAGGATGAAATCGTATTCGTGAGAATTGTCGACTATGATTTCTGACAGGATCTTGCCGAGACCGCTGCCGATCATGTAGCCCTGGCCGCACATGCCGGTCGCAAGGAACATGTTTTCGACTTCTTTCGTTCTGCCGACGATCGGGAAACCGTCCGGAGTCATCGGGTAGAGGCCTCTCCACGTCCTTCTTATGCGGATGTTGCGGAGTCTCGGATAGAGCGAAAGCATCCTTCCGACGACCTGCGGCATGAAGTTGCTCGTGTTGTCGATATCGGTCCCTTTGATCGAAGGTTTCGGGGTGATGCAGAAAACGAACTGGCCTTCGTAGTTCTGGTAGAAGTAGTAGTTGAGCGAAATGGCGTCGGGTCTGATGTCGACGACCATCGGACGGAGGAAATATTCGACCGGCTCGGTGATTCCGCCTTCGTGGCAGTCCGGATAAACTGGAATGTCGACTCCGCACATTGCTCCGATCTCACGGCTGTAGGGACCTGCCGCGTTGATGATGAGGTCTGCACAGTAGGTCTCCTTGTCGGTTTTTACCGAAACGATCTTTCCGCCTTTTACTTCCATTGAAACGACTTTTTCGTGGAAGTTGAACTCAGCTCCGCACTCTCTTGCCAGCTTGTAGAAAGCGCCTGTCGTCTTGAGCGGAGAAGCGCTTCCGTCGTTGGGCGAGAAGGTTCCGCCGCGGAGACCTTCAGGGCGTATTCCCGGAACTCTCTCTTTGATCTCGTCAGCCGAGACCCAGTCAATGTTGAGTCCCATGCTCTTCTGGAGCTTGAGGAGTTCTTTGAGATTTTTCTCGGTCTGTTCTTCGAAGATCGGGTAGATGTATCCGCCTTCGACCCAGTCGACGTCGATGCCGTGGTTCTCTTTCATGTGGCTGATCTCGTTGATCGAAACAGCACAGATCTTGATCTTCGCGGGATCGCTGAATGTCGCTCTGAGTCCGCCGATAGCCGCTCTGTTCTGGCCTCTTCCGGTGGATGCGTTCATTTCGATTACACAGACTTTCTTTCCTTTTTTCGCAAGGTTGTATGCAAGCGGTGTTCCGATGCTGCCTGCGCCGATTATGAGAATATCATAGCTTTTCATCTAATTTTCCTCCTCGTTTACAATTGCGTACATTGGAGTTTCGACGGTGAGAGGTCTCTTCCTTCCGGGAGTTACTTCCTTCCAGTCTACGCCCGCCATCCTGAAGATCATCGGCATGAGAACGCTGCATGTCTTGCTGCCGCATGCGCCCATTCCGACCCTTATCTGCTTGAGCTGGTTGACGTCTCTGACTTTGTTCTCCTTGATGAAATCGACTATCTGTTTTACCGAGACTCTCTCGCAGCGGCAGACTATGCTGTTTTCGGGAGCATAGGTGAAATCAGGCTTCGGAAGCGGCTTCGTGATCTCTTCGCTCTGGTATCTGATACCTGCGATATCAGCGACATTCGCAGCCGAGACGCTGAGAGTGACGAGAGTCGTTTTGTACTTTTTGTTGTAAGCGGTCTTGATGACTGTTCCTTCTTCGATGAATTTTCCGTCGATATCGGTAAGCGGCAGTTTGTCGCCCTCTTTGAGCTCACAGTTGAATTCATACGGAAGAACGATCTCTGCTTTCGTATCGTCAACTTTCTTTGCAAGTGCGATCGCAAGTCCGGGACATGCAGCAACGCACATTCCGCAGCCGATGCATTCGCCGTCGAAGTAAGGCGTATCCATGATCGTTCCGGTCTCGCCTTTGAGTTTGATCGCCTTTTTAGAGCAGACCGTGGTGCACGGGTTGCACGGAATTTCCTGAAGGCAGGAGAATTTCGGCTGGAATTTCGCCGTGATGACCGGTTTTTCCATCTCTTTCGTGTTGCCGGGTCTCGACTTGAGGACGGCAGCCTTTTTGAGCCAGCTTTCGTCGATAGCAGCATCGCTCTTTCCGAGAGCCGCAGCCATCTTTCTGCCTGTGATCTTGCCGCCGAACATAGCTGAAGAAGCCTCAGCGATCTCGTCGCAGTCTCCGGTCTTCATGACGTTGAATTTATACTGGTCGGCAAGTGTGAAAAGCTCGTCAGCGGAGCTCAAGCCTACTGCGACAAGCAGTGTGTCGACTTCGTAGGTTCTCGCTGTTTCGAGTATCGGGTTCCACTTTTCATCGACCTGTGCGACTGTGACTCTTTCGACTTTGCCGTCGCCTTCAGCCGAAATTACCGTTGTGCTGAGGTATATCGGAACGCCCATTCTTCTGATCTTGTCGGCATGGACTTTATATCCGTTGATCTTTGGAGCGATCTCGACGATGGCAGCAACTTCGATACCTGCCTGAAGAGCGTGGTATGCGCCGATGAGGCCGACGTTTCCGCTTCCGATGATGAGTATTTTCTTAGCGGCTTTGACGAGGTCGCGGTTTACCAAGGTCTGGAAAGCGCCTGCGCCGTAAACGCCGGGAAGGTCGTTGCCTTTGAAAAGGACGGACTTTTCTCTTGCGCCGCTTGAAAGGATGAGCCCTTTGAAATCGACTACGACATAGTTTCTGTTTTTGACGAAAAGACCCGCCTTTTTGTCTTTGAAAACGCCGATAACGCTCGTTTCGGTATATATTTTAACGTTTTTGAAGCTTCTGACTTTCTCTTCGAGGATGTGTGCGATGTCGACGCCGCGCGTTCCTGCAAAGCAGTCTTCCTCGCTTCCGAAGAATTTGTGTGTCTGGAGCAGCAGTTTGCCGCCGAGTTTCGCCTTGTCGTCAACCAGAATGACGTTGAAACCGAGCTGTGCAAGCTCGATCGTCGCATTGAGACCGCTCGGGCCGCCACCGACAACGAGAATGTCGCAGCTTTCATTGCGTCTTTCGGTATGTTCTACCGGCCTGTCGTCTTCCGCAAGTTTCGGAACACCGTTCAGAGTCTCGATCTTCATTCCCGCTTCGAGGGGAGTGATGCACGATTTCTGAGGCAGTCCGTCAATGATCACCGTGCACTGGCTGCACTGGCCGTTCGCGCAGAAGATACCCTGCGGAGCCTTGCCGTTTCTATGGAGCGAAAACTGTCTGACACCGTTTGCGAAGAGTGCCGAACTTACAGCTTCCCCTTCATAGCCGACCATCTTTTTTCCGTCAAAATAAAATTCGACCTCTTTCCTGCCTTGCGGAACGTCAAGCACAGGATGTTCGCTGATTCTCGTCATAATTCCACCATATCAAGTTGTTAAAGAGACTTTTCGTGCGAAAGATATGCCTGTAGATTTTGTTGTCAAATGAAAGATGCTAATCTGCTGATCTTATGCAGATCGCCGGGAATCCGCCTGCTGTCTGGACCTTTTTTCTCGTGTCGGTGCCAAGTTTGAAATCGACGAGCCACGCCATGTCGACGGAACCGGTGTAGGTGGTGGAGCTCCAGAATATGTTGCTGCTCGTATTCTCCGGAAGGCCCAGATATGAGCTCGGGTTTTCGAAATCCGATGAGAAGAGGGTCTTCAGCTCGTTGATATTCGGGAGACGCCAGTCGGAGTGACCTGCGAAAACGAGCGTGTTGCAGAAGTCGAGTGCGTTGCGCCAGATCACGTTTCCTGATGCGGTTTTCGCCCATACGAGGTTGGTGTTCAGGTCGATCACTACGTCCGATGTCTCCGAAACAAGTTCGAGGTCAGGCCTGTAGGGTTCGCCGCTGACGCATCTGACAAGGCCGGAAGTGAATGAATTCGAGGGATCCATCGTCGATACGGAGCCTGAACGGAAATCGACCGCCAGCCTCAGTGACGGAGTGGGTGAGTAGGTGCTGCTCGTCCAGTAGTTGAAGTTTATGTCGACTTCGGTATTCGGGAAGAAAGTGCTGTCGAGGGCTGGAGCGACCTTGCCGAAATCCACGATCGTCAGAAGCTCTTCAACAGTGGGTAAACGCCAGTCTTCGTTGT
>Ga0310690_10000687_pt1 | contig 68344 bp, 47 predicted proteins | sample AusTroGonzalo_MG_2_FD_207661 | JGI IMG/M metagenome (GOLD analysis project Ga0310690, IMG submission 207661) | Bovine rumen microbial communities from tropical cattle in Woodstock, Queensland, Australia - Gonzalo_04 (v2) (version 2) | ecosystem: Host-associated > Mammals > Digestive system >... | reverse complement strand
ATGTTCTACGGATGTGAGGCACTGACCTCATTGGACCTCAGCCATTTCAATGCAGCCAAGGTGACAAGTATGACTCACATGTTTCACGGATGTAAAGCTATGACGGAAGTGGACATGAGTAATTTCAATGCCCTCAATGTGGAAGATATGAGTTTCATGTTCTACTACTGTGATGCCTTAAAATCTTTAGACCTCAGTTCGTTCAATGTCGCCAAGCTGACGAATATGTCGTTTATGTTCTACAACTGCGTGGCACTCACCTCATTGAATCTCAGCAATTTCAATGCCCCCAATGTGGAAGATATGAGTTACATGTTCTATAGCTGCATGGCACTGAAATCATTGGATCTCAGCAAGTTCAACACTGCAAACGTAACGGCTATGATCCACATGTTCCACGACTGCACGGAACTGAAGGTGCTGAACCTTGGCAGTTTCGACATTTCCAACGTGTTTAACACAGAATCAATGTTTGAGAACTGCGCGGCACTGACCACTATCTATTGCAGCGACGACTGGAGCAAAGGCAGTGTGACAGACCATAATGATATGTTCAAGGACTGCACCAACTTGAAAGGCGGTAACGGCACCACCTACGATGCAGGCAAAACCGACATTGAATATGCGCGTCCGGACGGCGTGGACGGCAAGAAAGGCTACTTCACGGAGGCGAAGGCCTTTGCAGTGCGCTTCAAGGACTGGGACGGCACAATCCTCAAGAAAGAGGACGTGCTGAACGGCCAGTCCGCCACCGCCCCCAAAGACCCCACACGCGACGGTTACATCTTCCTCGGCTGGGACGAGGACTTCACCTGCGTCACCAAAGACCTCACCGTGACCGCTATGTACCAGAAGAAAACCACCTTCACCGTCCGTTTCGAGGACTGGGACGGCACGCTGCTGAAGAAGGAGACGGTGGAGAAAGGCCAGGACGCCACGGCACCGAAAGACCCCGTGCGCGACCGGCTGGGACAAGGCCTACACCAACGTGCAGTCCGACCTTACCGTCACGGCGCAGTACAAGAAGATAGAGGATGCTGTGGAACAGACCGAAGCGGATGATGTAGCAACACGCGGGCAAAAGGTATTCAAGGACGGCACACTCTATATCTTCATGCCGGACGGCAACGTGTATGATACCCGAGGAACTCTGATTAGATAAGCAGATATCCTGTTGTATTCACCAACCAAAGGCAACTGAATTCCGCTTGACAAAATGACACAAAAGCATGGCCAGAATCCCTACAACTGGCCGGCTTCCACAAGGGTGATGACCCGCTCGACGATGCGGTCCTTGTCCGTTCCGTCGTATCCTTCCTTGAGGTCATTACGGAAAAGCCTGGCCACAAACTGCCAGAAATCAGCACTCGCCTTGCCGCGGTACTGCCTAATAAGTTCGTAACTGGTGCGTTCGCTCTCGCGGTCCATCAGTTTCATAAGCATCTGCCCCTGCGAGGCCGTCATATCGCGGAAATCCTTTTCATACTTGCGGAACAACTGACGCTCGAAACGGCGCCACCATTTGCGCCGCTCACGACCGGGCGGCAGAAGCGCCAGTTGCGTGTCGGCATAAGCCATCTCCTGCACAATCAGTTTCGCATAAGGAAGCGTCTTCTTCACATCGCGCACGGTCTTCCAATAAAACTTCTCCTGCTTCCGATTGCGGAAGACAAGCGGCGGATAGACATTGACCTCGTGCAAGAATACAAAATAGACCGTATCGCCTCCGTGCACCTGCATGCCGAGACGCCGCGCACAGGAATCAGGCACCGTTGTCTGTGCACCGACTCCTGAGAAAAACGGCAGCATCAACACCGCTGTCCAAAACAGGCGCTTCATCGCCGGAAAGAAGTCAGGGGCGTGTTTGGCCTTCGCCCTCAACAATCCACTTATAGGTCGTTATCTCCTCCAGAGCCATCGGTCCGCGCGGCCCGAGTTTCTGCGTCGAGATGCCTATTTCAGCACCGAGACCGAACTGCGCGCCGTCAGTGAAACTGGTGGGGACATTCCAATAGACGCAGGCGGCGTCCACCTCGTTCTGGAAACGGCGGGCCGCCTCTTCGTTCTGCGTGACAATACACTCCGAATGCCCACTGCTGTACAGGCGGATGTGCTCCAGCGCCTCATCCAGCGAGCCGACGATGCGCACCGAGAGGTCGTAGGACATCCATTCCTTGCCATAGTCGCCGAAATGGAACGCCACCTTCTCCCTCATCGGAGCGAGGAGTTCGTCCAAATCGCGCTCACGGTCCTTATGAACAAGCAGACAGTCGAGCGCGTTGCATACGCTGACGCGGCGCATCTTGGCGTTGGCTACGACAGCCTTGCCAATAGCCAGGTCGCCATCCTTATCGAAATAGGTGTGCACCACCCCCGCGCCCGTCTCTATGACAGGAATACGCGCGTTGTCGCGTACAAAATCAATCAGTTTCCTGCCACCGCGAGGAATGCAGAGGTCGATATACCCCACGGCATTCAGCATCTCGGAAGTGGCTTCATGCGACGAGGGAAGGAGCACCACACTGCCCGTGTCCAGTCCTTCCTGCCGCAACACCTCGTGAATAAGGGCGACGGCACTGCGATTGCTGCACTCGGCATCCCGTCCCCCTTTCAGCACGCAGGCGCTTCCGCTCTTGAAACAGAGCGAGAAGACATCATACGTCACATTCGGACGCGCCTCGTAAATGATGCCAATGACTCCGAACGGGACACTGACTCTGTGCAGACGGATTCCGTTCGGAAGGGTGCGCGCCTTCGTCACCACCCCAAGCGGCGAGGGAAGCACAGCCACATGCCGCATGTCGTCCGCGATGGAAAGCAACCGCGCTTCTGTCAGCAGAAGGCGGTCGTAAAGCGGATTATCCCGGTCCATGCGACTCAAATCCTCGCGGTTGGCCGAAAGCAGTTTCTCCTTGTTTTCAACGACAGAATCCGCCACTTTGAGAAGGACATTGCGACGCTGTTCGTCGCTCAAGAGCAACAGCCCGCGAGCAGCTGTTTTAGCCTGTTGGAACAATTCTTTCATCACGATATCAGGAATTCGGTATGCACCGTCTGTTCAGGACGCTGCATGAGGTCAATCAGAATATTTTCACGTTCGCCGTTAGCGATGATGACACGGATGCCACTCTGCGCCACCGTGCGGGCCGTATGATATTTGGACTCCATCCCGCCACGACCGGCACTACTCTTGGACGTCTGGATATAGCGGTCCAGACATTCTTCGGGCCGCACCGTGCGAATCAACTGCGAATCCGGCGATTTCGGATTGCCGGTGAAGATGCCGTCGATATTGCTGAGCAGAATCAGCGTTTCCGCCCCCATCATCTGAGCCACCAGTCCGGAGAGTTCGTCGTTGTCGGTAAACATCAATTCGGTGACACACACCGTATCGTTCTCATTAACAATCGGTGTCACCCCGTTCTGCAGCATAACCTCCATGCAGGCACGCTGGTTGTTGTACTGATCGCCGGCATCGAAGTTCTCCTTCATAGTCAGCACCTGACCGACCGGCATATTATACTCGCGGAAGAGGTCGTAATAGAGATTCACCAGTTTCACCTGCCCCACGGCACTATACAACTGCCGCTGCTCCACCGAGTCCAGTTCGTGGTCAACCTGCAGTTCCTTCCGCCCGCAGGCCACGGCTCCGCTACTGACCAGAACAACATCGTAACCATTATTCTTCAACCAGGCAATCTGGTCCACAAGAGCGGACATGCGCGTGATATCAAGTTTGCCCGTGGAAGTGGTCAGCACGTTGGAACCAACCTTCACCACAATACGTTTCTTTCCAGAGTCTGTCATGTTTCTACTCCTTATATATTATACTAAAAGCCCGCTGTCATTTCAGTCCTGCTTTCAGACAGCGCACCACCGCCGCGTTGAAACCGGCGAGATCCAATTCGTTGAGTCCCTTGATAGTGACCCCGCCCGGAGTCGTCACCTTGTCAATAGCCACTTCCGGATGGAGGCCCGACTGCTGCAACAGCGTAACCGCCCCGAGCATCGTCTGCTGCGCAATCCGCTGTGCATCGGCCGGATAGAAACCCATCTCAACCCCGCCTTCCATCATGGCGCGCACCATGCGCATGACATAGGCGATGCCACAACTTGCCATCATCATGCCCGCAGCCACCTGCTTCTCCTCCACGACGGAGACATCCCCGCACAAACGATAGAGCGATTCCGCTTTTTCCCTGCTTTCATCGGATAAATCCGGTCCGCAAGAAAGGAAACTCATGCTCACTCCGTACTCGGCCGCAATGTTGGGAATGACATACAAGTACTGTCCCTTGCGTCCGAACGCCTGCTCCAACTGCGCCGTTGTGAAATTGGCCGCATCGGACACGACAATCTGCCTGCCAGTATCAACAACCGGCGCTATTTCGCCAATGACCGCCGGCATCAGCCAGGGCTTGACCACCAAGACGATTATCTCCGCGCCCTGCACGGCCTCACAATTGTCGGCCGTGACATGCACTTGAGGATACTGTTCCCTGAACTGCTGCAAAAGTGCCGTATTCCTATCCGCCAGCGTGAGCGACACCGCACCGCTTTTCAGCCAGCCGTGCGCCAATGCGCCCCCCATATTGCCGGCGCCTATCAAAGCCACTTTCATCATATCTTACAAAATTAGTTGGTATTGTTACATTTGTATGTCGGGTCATTTCCCTTCTGCCTGCATGAACTGCCTGTATTCCTCCAACGGACGAGTATCCAACAGTTTCCTATTCGATTCCGTCACAGGCAGCACTTCGGCTTCCAACTGCGTGAGCAGACGGCTCACCGTCTCATCAGCCTGCAGGATGGAGATATACCAATCGGCTTCGTCCAGCGAATCAAACCCGCTGATCTGCAGGGCACCATGATTCTGCGCGAAAGAAGGAAGAACCTGCATATCGAAATCCTTGATAAGGAACTGCGTGAAATTGAACAGTGCCACTTCGTAAAGCAGGTTGTTCAACTGCTCCGTATCGGACGGCCCGACCAACAAGACATACGACGCCTCCTGCCGTTCGGCCGAGAACCGCCTGTCTTCCGGTTCCCCGTCCGACTCCCCTTCATCAGCCATACCGCGCTTGTCCTGCAAAGTCCCCATCGCACCGCCCTGCTGAGTTTCCATTCCCTGCCCCATCATAGCCAGCATGTTCTTGGCCATGGCACTGAGTTCGTGCTCGGGATAACGCTGCACCATGTCGCGCAGACTCTCCACAAAAGCATCCTGGCCTTCGGTGCGGGCCACCGCCACGGCATTGAGGAACAAGAACCGCGGCATGAGCGGAGTGAGCGGATAGTTCTGCTCGGCGAAACGCGTCCCGGACTTCACGGCGCAGTAATCACCACGGCGATAAGACTCATAGGTGGCGGCATAGAGCGAATCCTGCGCCAGTTCCGTCCGACGGAGCGACTCCATATACTCCGGATCGGCCAGCATCCGCGCCTGACGGCTGTCCGGGAAACGACGAAGAAGTTCCGTTCGCCAATGATCGGCCATATCCGTATCCTGCTGACGGAAAGCAGCCAGATACTGCATATAGAAGATATCGGGCAGACGTTCGTCTTGCGGGAAACGGCGTGCCAGTTCCTCCAAGGCGGCATCACTCAACGGCATATCCCCTATCTTGTCGCGATAAAGCGCCACAAGGTCGGCCAAAGCATCCGCAATCAGCCGGTTGCTGGCCTCGATATCCTCTTCCGTTTTCGGAATCTGCTGCAAATAATATTCCGGTTTATGGATATCCGTAACCGGTTCGGAGGCGGACACCGCCGTACTGTCAGCCGCCATTTCCTCAGTGCCGGCCTCCTCCTCTCCCTGTCCGTCAGGCAACGATTCGGACGATTCGGACTCTTCCGACACTCCTGCCGGCGTTCCTGCCGATGATTTGCTCAAGCGACGCCAGTTGTCCTCCAGCGGCCTGTTCCCCCAGCGGCGGCGGAACTCCTGCTTCCCTTTCTGCAGGAGAGAGGTATTGTAAAAATACCAACTGTCATCTTTCGGTCCGCCGAAAAGAAGATCAGTATTGACACTACGCGGATCACTTTCCAGTTCGGCCTTCCGTGCAGCCTCCGCCGCCTTGACGGAATCAGCCTGTTCGGCAGCCAAAAGCGCCTCCACCACGCGGTTGGCAGCCGCCAACTGTTCGGCTTCGGACAGTGTGGAAAGCACCTGCAGCGAGTCCTGCAAACGAACCGTTGTCAGGTCCTGCACCAGCAGGTCCAACGTCTCGGCCCGCCGCGAAGCGACAGGATAGCGCTCGTCGTCGTTCGAGATAATCTGCACGGCCTCCTTGTAACAAGGAGAAGCCTTCTCATAATCCTTCCGTCCGTAATACAAATCGGCGGCCCGGAGCAGCACCGCCGCCTTAGATGCACCGTTGCGCGTGGAAGCGGCAGCCGCTTCTCCATAGCACTCCAAAGCGCGCAGCGTATCGCCGTTGGCCAGATAGAGGTTGCCCATTGTGCCGTATATCTGGTCAAGCAGGTCCTTATTCTTGTCCAAGCGGGCCATTCGGCGGAGTCCGCGCATGGTCTTGAGAGTATCCCCCCCCAGTTCGTAATAACGCAGGCGCGCATTGAACACCATATCATGAGCAGGCTGGAGCCTAATAACCCGCTTGTAGGCCGCGCGGGCCTTGTCTTTCTGCCCTTCCATCTGGTAAAGCTGTCCTAACACGAACTCAAAACGCGGACGGAATCCCTTCCGTTTCTCCGCCTGGCGAGCCACCTGCACGAAAGGAAGCGCCTCGCGGTAACGGCCGCTCTTGAGCATGACATCGGCACTGACGGCCGAATAGAACGGGAGACTCTTGCGCTTGAGGTCGTCAGGCTGCACACGGCGAAGCATATCCTCCGCTTCGTAGAGCCACCCCATCTCGGCATAGGCGCGCGCCGTCCACAACTGACACTGCGCCACCAGATTCCTGTCATAATCATAGAGACGGCTGATATAGGCAAACGTGCCCACACTGCCGAGGAAATCCCCCTTATGGAACTCGGACTGCCCGAGCATCATCCATGCCCTGTACATCTGGTCATTGAACTCCTTGTGCTGGAGCCAGGCCTTGTACTGTGGGTCGCTCATCTTGGACGAATTGCGCTTGGGCTTGGCATGAATGGAATGGAGCTTGATACACTTACGGCTCTTCTCAATACTCTTGTCCATCTGGGCCGTAGCCGCCTTCTGGGCCGCCGGATTGCTGACCGGATAAAGGGGCAGAACATCAGAATAGTCATCCTCATTGGCCTTATCAATGGCTTGCAGCCCCTCGTTATAGGCAATACGGCCGTTGAAATAGACGTTGTGTATCACTTTCATACCATGATAGGCACGGGTGGCCCCCGTATTCTTGGTGGTGGAACACGAAACGAGCATTCCCAGCAGAGCAACTATGACAAGCAGACGGAACTTCATTGCAATCCTTTCACATGCGAGGGGGCCGCCGCAAACTCCTTCAGATAAAACGGTTCAAAATAAGCAACATCAGCGTTCTTTCCCTCCGCCAAGAGCGACTCCGCCAGTTCAGCCATGAAACGCGCCTCCGGCCAGACAGGCGGAACCATGCGGACTTCAGCGCCGAACAAGGGCAGACACTTGGCCGCCCCGTCGCCACACAACAGCAACGGACCTTCCGCCGCCATCTCCGCCGCCTGCTGCCCGTCCATCACCACGGCACGCGGGTCAGCAAGAGGGCGCAGACGACTGTCATACAGACATGTATAGACTTCCATCCGGCGGGCATCCATCATCGGGCAAACCCTCCATTCACCAGAGAGACCAACATTCTCCAACAACGCACCGGCCGCCAAGACCTGCAACGTGGGCACCGCCACCAGCGGAATGCGCATTCCGTAAGCCAATCCTTTTGCCATACTGGCTCCGATACGAAGGCCCGTATAACTGCCCGGACCTCCACTGACAGCCACGGCCTCCGGCTCCATCCCCTGCCCGCGCACCTCGCGCAGCAAATCATCGACAAACAACGGCAGACGGCTCGCATGATCGCCCTCCGCACCAGAGCGGCGGGAGGCCACAACACGCCCGTCCACAGCAAAAGCCACGGAACAAAGCGGGGTGGAAGTTTCGATATGTAGCACCTTCATGACAGAGCAAACCAGAATTTAGCGCGCAAAAGTACGAAAATATTTGGACATATACAAATTTTGTCGTATTTTTGCAGAAAAATAAAGAAACCATGAAACACATTGTCGTTTTCACAGGCGCAGGCATCAGCGCCGAAAGCGGACTGGGGACCTTCCGCGATGCCGACGGACTATGGGAAAAATACCGTATTGAAGACGTGTGCACGCACGAGGCCTGGGAACGCAACCCGCAACTGTGCGTGGATTTCTACAACGCCCGCCGCCGCGACGCGCTTGCCGCCCAACCGAACGCCGCGCACGAAGCCATCGCGCGACTGCAGGAAGCCTGCCCCGGCACACAGGTCATCACACAGAACATCGACGACCTGCACGAACGCGCCGGCTGCCACGACGTGGTGCACCTGCACGGCGAAATAACTAAATTGCGCTCCAGCATCAACGAAACCGCGACCGTTCCGTTAAAGGGCTGGGAACAGCACTACGGCGAACGACATCCGGACGGTTCGCTGCTGCGCCCGTATATCGTATTCTTCGGCGAGGGCGTGCCGTACTTCACAGACGCCTGCCGGATTGCCGGCGAAGCAGACGTGCTGGTCGTGGTCGGCACGAGCCTAAACGTCTATCCGGCGGCCTCCCTGCTGCAATACGCGCCGGCCCATGCGCCCATTTACTTTGTGGATCCAGGCATGCCGGAATTCGGCATGTTCAGCACCCGCGTACAACACATCCGACAGAAAGCCACCGAAGGTGTTCCGCCTCTGGTGGAACGGCTCATCCGAGAATACCGCTGAATCCGCCCCACAACAGTCCTTTCTTCCACGACAAGAAAACCATTGCATGACGCTATGGCGAGCAATGAGTGAATAACTGCCAAGCGACGGTTTGTTCGCCGTCGGTTACGGGCAGGAGTTCCCGATGTGCACCGAATCACCCGCTAATCACCCGACAATCACCCGTTTTTACAAGCGAAAGAGAAGCTATCTGCCGGCAACCGGCAATCATGCAAAGTCGATGATATGATGAATGGAAAGAATACCGACCACGGCCTTACTGTCCGGTTGTTCGGTGACAGCCAAGGTGGTGATATTGTACTTGTCCATGACCGCGAGGGCATCACTGAGGAGCGCATCCTGCGCGATATGCTTATAGGAAGGCGTCATTATATCGCGCGCCGTAATACGGAAGTCGTCGTACTTCTGGATGGCACGGCGGAGGTCGCCGTCGGTAATGATGCCGAGACAACGCGCCTCGTCCAAAGGATAATCATCCTCGAAGACCATGGTCATGCCGAGGTGCTTGTCAGACATCTCGCGGACCAACTCGCGGAAAGGCGTGGAAAGACGCACCCGCGGCACCACTGCCGTCATACACGAACGGACACGCCCCAAGAGTTTGCGGCCCAACGCCCCACCCGGATGATAGACGGCGAAGTTCTCGGCACGGAAACGACGCTTCTCCATGAGGCAGACCATGAGAGCATCGCCCATGAGAAGCGTGGCCGTTGTGGAAGTAGTGGGAGCCAGGCCGAGCGGACAAGCCTCCTTATCCACATGCACCGAGAGCACCAGATCGCACTGCCGTGCCAACGGAGAGGCGGGATTGCCAGTCAGGGCAATCAGAGAACAACCTATCTTCCGCAACGGCTCCACGAGATGCAGAATCTCACTGGTTGAGCCGCTATTGCTGACCAGCATCACGACATCGCGACTGTCAATCATGCCGAGGTCGCCATGCACCGCCTCCGCGGCATTGACGAAGATGGCCTCCGTGCCCGTCGAGGCAAACGACGAGGCAATCTTATGGCCGATGATGCCCGTCTTGCCGATGCCGGTGACAACCACCTTGCCCTCACAAGCGTAAATCATCTCCACCACCCTGTCGAAACTCCCGTCAATGGTGTTCCGCAGTTTCTCAAACTCGGCTATCTCTCCGGCAAAAATCTGCCTTGCTCTTTCAGAATAAGTCATAGTCGTTGTATATGTTCAGCATCCCTGCCGCAGGTCAGCGATCTCCGTCACCTGCCGCAGCACGTCCGGCATATCGGACAATCTCAACTGGTTGGCAGCGTCCGAGACGGCATGGTCGGGGTCAGGATGCACCTCCAGGAAAAGGCCGTCAATCCCCACTGCCGCAGCAGCCCGAGCCAACGGCAGCACCATCGCCCGGTTGCCACCCGTGACTCCGTTCAGCGACCCCGGCTGCTGGACCGAATGCGTAGCATCGAACACCACAGGACATCCGAAACGCCGCAACTCAACCAACGAGGTCATATCGACCACCAGACGGCCATAGCCGAACGACGAGCCGCGTTCAGTGAGCCAAATGCCTGTATTCATCGGACTTTTCACCGCATTGTCCGCTTCTTTTCCAGGGCGTGCCGTACGAATCTTCTCAACGGCCCCCGCCATATCCCAAGGCGCAAGGAACTGCCCTTTCTTGACATTGACGATGCGCCCCGTGCGCGCCGCCGCCTGCAGCAAATCGGTCTGACGACACAAGAACGCGGGAATCTGCAGCACATCGGCCACCTCGGCCACCGGGGCACACTGCCAGGACTCGTGGACATCCGTCAGCACCGGCATGCCAAACGTGCGCTTCACCTCGTCCAGAATACGCAAGCCCTCCTCCATCCCCACTCCGCGCGGAGAGAGAGAAGTGCGGTTGGCCTTGTCGAACGAGGACTTGAAATACCATTCCAAGCCCCGTTCCTCACACAGACGTTTCAGCGTTTCCGCCGTCCGCATCACCATCTCGCGACTTTCGATAGCGCACGGCCCCGCAATCAGGAAAAAAGAATGTCTTCCGCTGCCGGACATAGACTATTTTTCTGCAAACACGCGGACCCAGGCCACATTAATCTGCCCTTCCATCGCACGCTGATGCTCGTCAATGAACGACGACACCGCCAAATAGAGTTTCTCCTGCGGCATGTTGTTCCTCGTGCGATAAACCTCCACATTGTTCACGTACCAGATTAACTCCTTGTCCGTCCAACGCAACGAATAGATGTAATATTTCGCCGGATTGATGCCGCGCACCACCTCGCCGTCAAAACCTTTCTCGCTGTGATTGCCCACCACGACGTGCCTGCCGTTGTAATGGAAGATACTCAAGACAGGCAGCCGCTTGCCGGAACCAAGCCACAAAGCATGGTGTATTCTGCCCACGATGCGTATTTTCGCCATGAACAGGCCGCCCTGCTGGCGGAAAGAGTCAGCGGTCTGGATAATGTCGGACGTATAGTCAAAGTCTTTGTTGACAAAACCTTTCTTGGAATCCCATGCAGGAGCCGTGGTCTTTTCATATTTGGTGAAGAGACGCAGTTTGCCGTCAATTGTTCCCACATTCTTTCCGTTGTTGTTCGCCTGCTGCTCGTTTACGAAAGAGTGGTTGCGCAACAGTTTCGGGTTGTCATAAGCAAAGCCCGCGCGCCATTTGGAATCGGAAAGACGCTGCCAGTCGAACTCATCGGAGAAGGCGGACTTCCACTGCTCCATGCGCTCGATTTCCTGTCTGTCCTGCTTCAAATAGAAGAGGATGTCCTGCATGACTGCCAGACGCTTGTAACGCACCTCCTGCTGATATTCGTCGGTGGTCTTCCAACGTTTCGGATTGCTCCAGAAAGCATGCTGTTTCTTGTATTCGTCGGTTGTAACCTCGGCAGAAACAGCCTTAAACCTGTCAGGCAGTTTCGAGTCGCGGTAAGTCAAATACGTTTTATACTCCTTCGACTTTTCAAACTCCGCCATCTGCTTCAACTCCAGCGAATTGCGAACCTCCGTGGGACTTTGCAACTTCACATAGTTCTCCGACTGGCGGAAAGCGAGAAAGTCTTTAAGCCGCTTGCTGTTCTCCATCTCGAGGTACATCTGCAACTGCTTGTCGTGCAGCAGCTTCTTGTACTCCTTGATTGTCTCATAGGTGGGAGTGGATTTGTACTTGGTGTGAATCAGATTGTGTTTCTTCTGCTGGAATTCCTTGCTCTCCACAATAGCCTTGAGCTCAAGGTATTCCTTCAGTTCCGCAGATTGTTCCACCTGACGATAGCGGGCGATGCGCTCCTCTTCCGCCATAATGTGCCTCTCCAGACGCTCTGTCGAATGGAGTTGGCCGGTTAGTCTCTTGAAAAACAGATTCATATATTTGTATTGTTTATGGCTGCGGCCATGCCGGACAGCCGTGTGAAGTTGTTTAGGGTTTGAGGTTGTTGAGCGTAGCAAACAATTCGTCCATTGTATTCACAAAAATCGGGGAATAACGCTCTTGTTCGGGGAGAAAGTGCAATTCCTTCATGCGTGCCGTTTCTATCTGAAGGCCTTTGTAAAAGTCCTTGTAACTGAGGATAATGAGCGGTTTGTCGTGTTCGCCGACCGTGCCGCTTCCTATGACATCAAACATCTCATCCAACGTGCCGTAACTGCCCGGCAGACAGACAAAACAATCCGCCAGTTCGCGCATCATCTGCTTGCGCTCCGCCATGCTGCCCACCACATGCAGGTCATCGCAGTAGCCGGCTCTGCGTCCGCTGCGGCTGATGTGTTCCGTCACCACGCCTATCAGCCGCTGTTCTCCGAAAGGATGAGGCAACACACGACGAAACGCCTCGCTCGCGCTGGACATCATCCCCCCTGTCGCCCCTCCGAACACCATACTATGCCCGTTGGCGGCAAGCCAGGCCCCCACCATATCCCCCAAACGCAGGTACTCGGGCGAGAGTCGATTAGACGCGCTACAATAAACGGCTACATTCATCAAGCATCAATATTTGCATACGTGGCATTCTCTTCAATAAACTCACGGCGGGGCACCACGTCGTCGCCCATGAGCATGGCAATGGTGCGGTCGGCCTCAGCCGCATTCTCAATAGTCACCTTCTTGAGCAGACGGCGTTCGGGATCCATCGTGGTTTCCCAGAGCTGTTCGTCGGACATCTCACCCAGACCTTTGTAACGCTGTGTTTTGACCAGTCTCTCGTCCCCTCCGGCATAGCGCAGGATAAAGTCACGCCGCTGCTGGTCGTTCCAACAATACTCGCGGTTATTGTCCTTGGTGCAGAGATAAAGAGGCGCCATCGCGATATAGAGATGCCCCTGCTCGATAACCTCCTTCATGTGACGGAAGAAGAGGGTCATAATCAAAGTGGCAATATGTGCTCCATCCACATCGGCATCGGCCATGATAATGACCTTATGATAGCGAATCTTGCTGAGGTTGAGCGCCTTGGGGTCGTCCTCCGTGCCGAACGTGATACCCAGCGCGGTAAAGATATTACGGACTTCCTCACTCTCGAAGACCTTATGCTCCATTGCCTTCTCCACATTCAGGATTTTGCCTCGCAACGGCAGGATTGCCTGGTGCAGACGGTCGCGCCCCGTCTTGGCCGTACCGCCTGCCGAATCACCCTCGACGAGGAAGAGTTCACACTCGGCAGGATCCTTGCTGGCGCAGTCGGCGAGTTTGCCGGGGAGGCCACCTCCGGAAAGCGGGCTCTTGCGCAGGACACTCTGACGGGCATTACGCGCCGCAATACGCGCCTGTGCCGCCAAAATAACCTTCTCCACGATACGCTTGGCATCATCGGGGTGCTCCTCCAGGTAATTGGACAACGCCTCGGCAACCGCACCGGAGACCATACCGGCCACTTCCGAGTTGCCGAGCTTGGTCTTGGTCTGCCCCTCGAACTGCGGCTCGGCAACCTTGACACTAATGACGGCCGTGAGACCCTCGCGGAAGTCGTTGGGATCAATCGTTGAATTGCCGTCCTTGTCCTTGAGTTTGGCCTTCTCCAGCATCTTGCTGTCCTCAGCGTACTTCTTCATCACGCGGGTAAGCGCCGCCCGGAAGCCCGCCACATGCGTACCGCCCTCGATGGTGTTGATGTTATTGACATAAGAGTGCACGTTCTCGTTGAAGTCGGTATTGTAAATCATCGCCACTTCAACAGGCGTGCCGAACTTGTCGGTATTCAAATGAATGACTTCGGAGATGAGCGGGGTGCGGTTGCTGTCAATGTAACGCACAAACTCGCTGAGACCCTTTTCGGAATAGAAATCCTCCCTCTTGCACAGGCCTTCCGCATCCGTCACACGCTTGTCTTTCAGCACAATGCGCACACCCGCATTCAGGAATGCCAGTTCGCGCATACGGTTAGCAAGGATATCCCACTGATAAACCGTTTCCGTAAATATCGTATTATCCGGCCAGAACTGCACAAAAGTACCGGTCTTGCGCTGCTCCCAGTTGCCGATTGCCTCCGCCTCGGAGATCACATGAACAGGAGCAAGCGGCTTCCCCTTCTCATAATCCTGGCAATGTATCCGTCCGTCACGATAGACCTCCACGTGCATCTTTGTGGAGAGCGCGTTCACGCAACTGACACCGACACCATGCAGACCACCGGAGACCTTGTAACTGTCCTTATTGAACTTTCCGCCAGCATGAAGCACCGTCATGACCACTTCCAGGGCACTACGATGCTCCTTGGGGTGCATATCGACAGGGATACCACGCCCGTTGTCCTGCACGGTAATGGAGTTATCCGTATTGATATGGACGGCTATCTCGTTGCAGAAACCGGCGAGCGCCTCATCAATAGAGTTGTCCACCACCTCATAGACGAGATGATGCAAGCCTTTCTGAGAAATGTCACCGATATACATTGCGGGCCTTTTGCGAACCGCTTCCAACCCTTCCAACACCTGAATACTCGAGCCGTCGTATCTTTCCTGTTCTTCCATATAGATAAATTAAAAAAAAAGTTTCTGTTTACAAAGATTTTCCGCCCCGCCCACACCTAATTATTATGCGCGCGGACGCGCACACGAAAAATCCACCGCAAAGATACGGCTTTTTTTTCAATCCTGCAAGTCTTTTTCTGATTTTTTACAAGAAAAATACATTCCTGCGCCAGAAAGGCGCCAAAGAGGGCTAAAAATGCGTTCTGCCGTATTTCTAACAAGAGGGAAGAAACGGCCTTATGTCGTCATAGTCATAACCGCGCTGCAACAGGAAGCGGATAGTGCTTTCAACAGGCCGCCCCTTCCGACGGCGCACCAAATTCTCCAAATTGCGGAGATACGCCGTCCTGTCGGCTTCGGAAAGAGCCTCTCCGACCAGTTCGTCCGGAAGGCCTTTAGAAAGGAGCGCCTGACGGATTTTGCGTCTCCCCCACCCGGAAAAGGCAATCTTATCGTGCACGAAAGCGCGGCAATAGCGCCGAGAGTCGATATACCCCTCATCATGCAAACGGGCAATCAAGGAATCGGCAAGCGACACCGGCACCCCCCATTGGAAGAGTTTTTCGCGGACCTCGCTATCGCAGTGTTCGGCCGCGGCACAATAGCGGGCAGCCTTATTGCAGGCTTCCTGCACGGAGCATTCTCGGTTTTCCATAGATATCAAGCCGTGTCCGCACCTCACAGCCGTAGCGGCGCATGAGAGCGGCCGTATCGTCATGAAGCGCTTCATTGATTTCAAAATAGAGCATCGGCGCCACTACGGCAGAGACAAGTGCGCGATAAAAAAGGAGCGGGTCACTGTCCGGCACAAAAAGCGCCTGCGAGGGTTCGTAGCGGAGGACAGAGGCCTGCATGGACGCTTTTTCGGACTCGCGAACGTAGGGCGGATTGGAAACCAAAATATCCCATCGCGCCTCTTTCCACGAGGCCTCATCCAGAATATCTGCACAGACCCATCGGACAGAAAGACCGTTGCGCCGCGCATTGCGCCGCGCCACCCTCAACGCCGCAGGACTGATGTCAACAGCCGTAATATCCCAATGCGGACGCGCCTGTTTGAGCGCGAGGGCTATACAACCGGACCCAGTGCCCGCATCCAGGACCCGCAACGGAGCGACCGTATCCGGGAAATCAGCCAACACCCAGTCAATGAGTTCGGAGGTTTCGGGACGCGGTATGAGTGTGGCAGGCGTGAGCTGAAGGTCAAGCCCGCGCCAGAATGTATGACCAAACACATACTGCACCGGTTCGCCCTGACAAAGACGGCTGACAAGCCGCTCCAAGCCGCGCGGAGGCTGCAAGTCGGTTTCCGGCCTCAACATCTGCGTGCGAGTCAGTCCGGTGGTCTCCTCCAGCAACCAGACCGCCAACGCCCTCGCCTCGTCAGGCGGGAACGACGGTGCCAGACGCTGCACAACCGACCGGAAAATCTGACTATAGGTCATACACTCACCAGCAAATCAGGATTGGAACGGGAAAACAGGAACGTGGCATCCTCCCAAGCGCCCTCTCCACGACGGCGATAAAAGCGCTGGTTGGTGGAAGGGCTGCGCAAGCCTCCGCAAGCCTCGACATACGGCCCCGTCTTAACGAAATCAAGCGCTCCGGAACCCTCACTCCAACCCGAAGGAAGACCTTCCTCTGCCAACGGCGAGAAAGCGCGTCCGGAATACCAGGCCGTTCGAAGACCGGCCTCATGCACCTGCTCCGCCAACCGAAAGACAGTCTGCGGTTCACCGTCGCCTCCCATAAAGCAGACACAAGTAATACCCGTCCGGTAGCGCCGCACAAGGTCTGCAAGCAGCATAGAAGTGAGCGGTTCGCCCATATCGGTCCAGAGATGCGGGCTATGGCAACCCGGACAACGATTGGGGCAACCGGAGATATTCAGAGCGAGGGTTGTTTCTCCGGGAACCTCTTGGAACACAATGTCGTATGAAGCAATCTTCAGCATACAAGAGACATGCAGGCGAGTCAACATACGGAACAGTAGCCCTGCAATGCGGGTACAAAGGTACAAGAAAAAACGGACATACACAAACAGGTGTCCCATTTCTTCGCAGAAAAATTGTGCGACTCCAGACCTATTCAGGTTCCCTCTTACTACAATTCATTCCCCATTCAGACTATCAAATGGTTATTGTTTATTCATCCTGCATCGTCCATTGTGACAGGGTGCTATCTCTCCGAAAGGCAGTGAGAAGAAAAAGCGACCCACGGTGTAAGTCGCTTTAACTTGAACTCCTCCCTGATTCAGAGAGAATAGCAACCTCATTCCGGAGAAGACGGCAACAAAAGTTTCCTATTCCCCGAAAGCCGGAACCAGCCGGTTGTCAATCGCCAGGGATGTTGATGAGAACCTCATCATCCACATTCCCCGTGTTGAAACCTCCTCCGCCTCCGCTGGTGAGCAGAAGTTGTGCGGCAAACAGACAGGAAACGGTTGTTTGCGGGACTTTATAAATGCTTTTCATAATCATTTAACTACTTTTTTACCGTTAATAATATATACTCCGGAAGCGTTTGTTCCGGTTTCATTCAAGCGCCGTCCGAGTACGTCATACACACCTTCGGGATGCATCGCTTCCGCTTCAGCAGACTGCACGCCTGTGGGCGTCTTGTCCGGAACCTCTCCGGTCAGCACAATATGTCTGCGTCCAGGAACAGGAGCGGGTGCACCCTGTTCACCCTCAACAGCCACTTCATCCATCCTGATATAGGCACGATATTCTGCTAAGGAGCAGTATTCCCCACAAGGATGGAACTTGTTCTGATAAATCATATAGTTGTTCTCCAGAATGTTGTATGGGTCGCCTGCCGCTCCGTCCGTAATCTGGTCGAAGGTGCCGTAGAGTCCGTTGGACGAAGAGGGATACAGGACTGCTGTGGATGCAAAGTAATACACATGAATCTGGTTTTCTTCCGGAATGAAGATGTAAGGAATGCCCGGTTCCAATCTGTCCACTTCCTCAAGGGTGATGTTGTAGGGGCGGCCGCCGTCCATCTGCTTGTGCAGAATGCGGTAGAAGACGGCACCTGTGGTTATTTCCGAAGCCCACGGCAGGCAGATGGTTCCCATTCTGCCCGGGGTCAAGCCTTCACGGGAGTATTCGCTGTAAGGATCGTTGGTATAGACTTTGCTGCCGTCTGCCAACTCGTTCTCATAGACGGTCATACCACCAAGTACGGGCAACGGGTCCACGCCTATCTGCTGTCCGAAGGCATCTCCGAGTTTGTATGCTATCTCGCCGCTACGCCACGGTTCTTCGTCATCCACAATGATAGTATTCAGTTCATTAAAGAGGAAGTCGGCGTTGGCGTAGCAGTTGGTAACACGTGGCGTTTCATCTGTGGTGTTTTTTGCTGTACGAATTGCCCCCATCACAGCTCCGAGGTTATTACCTTTGGAGGCATTCACATAGCCCGTATTATAGCAGTTGGTAATCAAAGCATCAGCTGTAGCCTCTTTTCCTGCGAAAAGACCTCCTGCATAATTACCGGTAACAATATTACCGCAGTTGAAACTATTGGTAATATGTATCGTGGAATCGCCCACCACAATGCCTGCTGCGCATTTATGCGGATTTTGGTTAGATGATGTGCTTGGATGTTTGGTAACCATCACATTCCCATAATTGGCACAACGGTCAAAATCCGTAAAAGTAGCCTGTCCGATTAGACCACTGACATAGGCTGCATATGCTGTTATATTCACATAGCTGGTTACATTACTGATGCTGATACGTTTTCTGGTCTTTGATGTTCCGGCAACCGTTCCGGCAACTGCACCGACATTGGCTCCAGAAGTGCTGCTAAACGTGGATTCTATAGAACCACGAAGCACCAAGTTCTTAACTTCCGCAGCTACAGTTGCTGAACTTGATAACAAATAACCAAACAATCCTAAATAACGTTCTCCGCTGATAATATACAAATTATCAATCGTATAACCTTGTCCGTCAAATATACCCGCGTATCTGCAGTAACTACCTCCTTTGCCGATAGGTGTCCAGTCGTAGCCGCAAAGATCAATATCGTTGTCCAATACAGCCTGGTAGGTTTGGGCAGCCGTTTTACCTTTTGCGCAAGCATTGACTTGCGCGGCGAACCATGCCAGTTCATAACCGCTACGAATGTGATAGATGCCACCTGTTATGGTCGGTTCGGTCATATCTACTCCGTTCCATCCGTTGTCGGGGATCGTTTCGAGTACCAGCGGGATGTCACATTCAGTAGCGCAATCCGAACTGATGGTTACGGTAATCGGTGCACGCTTGCGAGCCGGATGATGCGCCACCACGGTATTCTCGCCTTCCTTGAGTAGGTATCTGCCATCGCCGTCGGCTGTCACTTCCTGTCCGAGGCTGTTGGTCACTGTTATAATCTCTGCGTCCGAAGGGTCAAGAATGAATCTTGCCCGTGTTTCCGCCGGCTGGGTGACGGGAATCACAACGTCCGGCAGTGAACCGAAATAGGTGGCACCTGCGCCGGCAGTGAAATTCGGCGAGCGTCCCGCCCATTTGCCGATGGTACGATGATTGCCAATCGGATCGCCGTAACCCAATACTTGTATCACGCCGTCAGAGAGAGTGTAGGTTGTGCCGGTGTAGTCAATAGGAATCGTAAAGTAAACAGCCTGTGCGGAAGGTGTTCCGGCAAACCAGTACTGGTTGGGGCTGAGGATGAGTGACGAGCCGGTGGGGTTGCCGTTATATGTTATATAAGCGGACATGTTATAGATACCCGATAGTTTGTTTGCTGGGTGGAACAGTCCGTCGTACTGCACAACGACATTGCTTCCGGGCAGGAAACGCGTGGTGGAGGCATTGGTGCGGTTGGTGATTGTGCGTGTGGCGTGCTTGGCAGTCAGCACCTGATAGATATATTTCCCTGTACCATCGCCCATACGCACAATCTGCCGGCCGTGCTTGAGGTGCAGCGTGTATGTGTCATCACCGTTCTTTGTCACCATATGCCACCCTGTGTTATAGACGGCATCGTTGGTGCGGATAGTAGGATATGATATCTCTACGGTCGTTACGCCTGTGGGCTTAAAGGTATATTCGGCATATTCCTCTTCGTTGATGTAGTAGAACACATCGTGTTCAGCATCCACATATCTACCTGCCAAACGTGCCGAGTTCTCGTTGTATTCCTCGTTAAGTAGCATATTGGCATCCATGCCGTTTGCCTGTGCTTCTGCCGACACTGAAACAACAAACACGCCTGTGTTTTCAGGCCACAATGCGCCGAAATAGCGTCCGCCGTAATAATCCTGCCTGTTTGTCTTTTCACGCTGGTACTGGCTGGCGGAAGCCGCATCATAGGTGACGGTCACAATCGCCGTGCCCGGAGCCTTGGCACGGAGTATAGCCCATTCGGAACCTATATAGCCATCCGGAACAACCTCCACCACTGAATTGTCGGGGTTGCCGTTGATGTCATAGACTGCATAATGGTAATCCGGTTCCAAGAAGTAGTTCTCTGTCTGGTTGGGGATAATCTGCCAGTCGCGCTCCGCCAACAGGTCGAACTCATCCCCCGTCTTCATTGTCTTATAGCCTTTCTCGTTGATATTGAGCAGGATGTTGCAGTCGTTCATACGTCCGAGGTTGCGCGGGTTGTGGTCAATCCATTTCGGGTCGCGGGCGGAAAAGTCCGCTTCCGTGAAGTTGATAACCGGACATTTGTCCGGGTTGGTGTTGTAGTAGAAATACAGCACCTGTGTCAGGCTTCCTTCACGCCAAGCACGCATGTTGTACTGGCAGTTATGACCTAACCGCCATGTATAGGTCTTGATGTCACCGCTTGTCTCCACTGACACGGGGTCAATCAGCGTGAACGGCACGTAATGGATGGTACCCGAACCTTGTGCACCGCCCTTTTTCTGCATCATGGCTATCTCGGCATCAGCCGGGCAGGTAGAAGTGAATGTTCCGCCCGTCGGCATCTCGGCAATGATGTTTGTGTTGCCTGTTATAGTACGTCCGTCCCACATAAAGGTATAGCCTTCCGCCTCACGTGCCGGTGTGGGGACAAAGCGCAGGATGACGCTGCCGCCATCGTAGGTCAGTACGGACTTGTTGCCGACGTTTGTTCCGAGTGTGACAGGGAAGGTGGCTCCCTCGCGGCTGTGTACCTCGCAGTCCTCAATAGTGTAGTCGGTGCCATAGACCCATCCATCATTGGAGACACTGATGTTGGGAACGGTCCATATCTGGAGAGTCATTTCCTCATCGCCCACTGTGAAAGTGAACGTGCCGTTCAATTCGCTGTCGGAGTTATAGCCGAAAAGCGTGTAGTCGCCAGCGGGCAGTCCGTTGAAAGTGTAGGTTCTGCCACTCAACGATGTTTCCGCAACCGGATCGCCGTTACTGTCTTGCAGGGTCATGGTCGTAGTGACGGAGTTCATCGTTATCGTCACGTTGGTCGTTGCCTGCACACTGTGCCATACCGCTGTCAGCGGCAGCAGGCACCATAGTAATAAAGAATGTCTGTGCATATTGCAGATTGTTTTTGGGTTAATTTATTATTTGTTTTGTTGTCTCGTCTTTTGTCTGCACAATCATAACCTGCCCTTTGGCGGCATTGCCTGTCACGGGCTGTCCGAGAACGGAATAACAGGCTTTGCTGCCGCTTCGGGCTTGTGTCTGCTCCGTGCCTGTGGGGGTGGACAGTGTTGTCACGTTCATGGCTGTGCGTGTGCTCGGGTTGTCCGACCTGTCAAGCGTCTCCACCTCTATAAGATATGTTCTGCCTGCGTCCAATCCTGTGACATTTATGGACGTGTATTTGGTGCGGGTGTATCGTGTGCCGTCCACATACACGGCGTATCGTCCTACCGCTATGTTGTCCGTTCCCGCGTCCCATTCGAGGTGTATCTTGTGCAAGTCCGGCTCCGCTCTGAGGTTCGTTGGCGGGGTGGGCGGGGTGAGGTCTTTGGTGCGTGCGGAGACATATCCCCAGTCGGAACTCTCGCCATAGGCGGACACCGCCTGCGCGAAGAAACGGTAGGAGGTGTAGGTCTTCAGGTCTTTGAACACATACGACCTCTCGGCTGTGGAATCGACCAATACGGAATCCACATAGAGGCGGTAGTAGGCGGCATCATACACTTTGCTCCACTTCACTTTGACGCTGTGTTCGTCAATAGGTTCCGCCTCCAAACCGGCAGGGCGGGCTATCTCGTCCACATGCTCCAGTATCTCCATACCGCCGAGGCAGAAGAAGGCGGCGGTGTTCATGCCCAAAGCACCGGCATCGTCGCTGCTTTCCATTGTGAACCAGATGCCGTTCACCTGTCCTAATGAAGTCAGGTCCACCCGCAGCCAGTCGGAGGATATTTCTAATTTGTTGTTGTGAAACGAGGCAAGATGAACCACAATCGGCATTCCCGCCTCTTTTCCCTCTTCGTCTAATCCGTGTATGATAAGGTTGAACTCCGCCCCGTTGTCAGCAAACGAATGGGCGAAGCCGTCGTCATGGATGATGCCGTAGTACGCCCACGGGTGGTTGCATACCCATACGCATACAGGGCGGTGGGTCTCCCCGTCGGCGAAATCCACCTGCAGGCTGCGCATATACTCCTCCTCGTAGTTGTACCCCCAGTAGGCTACTAAATAAGGCTCGCCCTGCACCGTGTTTCCGTCAGCATCAAGTCCTCCGCCTGCCATGCAGCCCCACTGGTGTTCAACCCAGAAGGTCGAACTTCCGCTGTAGCCGTAGTCGGTCTTGTCGCCGTTGGTGCAAAGGGTAAATCCGTCCCAGTACGCCATCTCGTCGGTACTCGGGTTTCCGCCGCCGATATAATGCCTCATGTGGGCGAAGGAGAAGTAATCCCCGAAATCAAGCGACGGGTAATGGTCGTCGTAGGTATTAGCCCACTTTCCGTCTGCATCCAACGGAAAGTCCCCAAGGGCGGCCTTCATGTCAAGTCGGATAGTGTCGGTGGCATGCAGGGAGGAGAACATCCCTGCCAGCAACATCGTAATTAAAAAACAAGTCTTTTTCATATAGTTTGTTTGTATAAGGCTCAATGTAAAGCGGTGCGCCTGTGAAATACAGGCAGAAAAAAAAGTTACGCAGGCGCACCGCATATATCCGTCACAGGACGGACATACACAATCATCCCGCTCCATACGGGAAACGGGAGTCAGGCTGACTGCGGTCAGCTGCTATGGTTTACAACAAGTAGAGATACGTTTTGTTTCATTGTCTTCGGCCGTCCTATCCCACGAGTACGAATAAAGGTTTCACTCATGGCAGGTCTTCCGGCTCGCTTCACGCTCCCCCGCCTTCCCATCCGTTAAGGACAGTGACATACCTGGAGGAGGCTTGTAAGAAACTTACGGCAGCGTGGACTGCACAGGTTTTTCACCTGTTTCCCTTTTAATCCGTTGCATGAGAAACATGAACGGAACCACAAGAGGTTTTTAGGGTCATTCCCAAAAACGGCTGCAAAGGTACGGCAAAAAAATGACACTACCAAATAAAAAGTGCAAAAATATTGCGTTTCCTGCTTTTGGAAAGTGTTTTTGCGTTTTCCCCGTTTCTAATCGTTTCACGGTGCAAAGATACAACGAGAAAGTTTCCAGCAGAACATATACCCCTCCATTATATAGCAAAAAAACAGCTACAAATCTATCACTTGAAACGCCACTTTTTTCAAAAAAAATGCATATTCCTTTGTAAATAAAACAAATACCGGCACAAGAATACGATGTATTAAATGCGAGAGACGCAGTTAGAAGAGACTTGAAGGGATTTTGGCTGAAAATGTCCGCATAACAAAAAACGGCACACAAATTGGTGTGTACCGTTTTTTGCTTTCAGCCAAAGCCCGTCATTTTAGAGGGCTTCTCCCGGTTTACCGCCGCCGTCACCGTCGCCCGGAGAAAATGTGACTAAAGAGGGGGCTTCCTGACTTCCGGCAAGAATCAACGAATCCAACCCTATGCGTGTGATGGCAACTGCCGGTTGAAAATATGTCTTTCTCATAACGATTTCCTTTCCTTTTTTTCATCTAACAATCTGACCTGCCGCATTGTAGCGTACGCCGTTGCGGATGATAAACAAGTGTCCGTTCTCGATGCGCTTGATACTTTGTACGTCGCTGTTCTGTACGTTTTCAGCGTCTGTCGCCACGTTACTCTCGTTGAATACAGCTGTCATGCCGCGGCGCGGAGCACCGTGAACGCTGCCTGTCTCTACGATGAAGTATGCGCGGAAAGGTTTGATCTTTCCGGCTTCGTTCGGCCAGTAGAGTTTGTTGTCCTGTCCAAGGAAGAGATAACTGTGGCTTTCTGCGGTCTGAGCAGGGAGCTCGACAAAGTCGAAGGTTCCTTGCAGCGTTACGCCGTTATAGGTGACAGGCGCCGGTACCTCTTTGTGCGGTGTCACGCCGTGACAAAGCACTTCGGTCAGTTCGGTCAGAGCTTCAGCAACACTGTACTTGACGAAGTACGGTTTGCCCTGCTCGATGGTAGAAACAGGAGTGAGTTGCAGATGCAGGGTGTTGTCCACCACTTCTGCACCGGTGAAGGCCTTGATTTCTGCGCCAGCAAGCGAACTGGCGGCTATCTGTGCGGCACTCATATCGAACGGCAGACAGAGCGTGTTGTAATAGTTGTTGCGGTAAATCTTACGTTCGATAGCCAGGTCTTCAAAGACCACTCCGTCGTTAGCCTCAAGGAAGGCGGTGATTACTCCCTCTGCATTGCTCTCACCGATGGTCGCAGGAGTCACCGCTGCTCCAAGGTCGCCTACGAAAGTGACGTTGACATCCGGGAACTTGGTCTGATAACCAGCAAGCTGGTCTGCATGCACATGGCATACGGTTCTGTCCTCGTCATCCGTTTTGAATGAGTCATCCAAATCGTCATCTTCCGCCCATGTTACATTGGCTGCATCTGCATAAAGATATATGTCTGACACTTCATCACAAGACTTAAATGCACCTTTCTTTATATCCAATGTGGTGGCCTTAATATCTATCGTATTCAGTTTCCCGCAACCAGAGAAAGCATTGTTCCGAATAACAACGGATCCTACAGACAGGACAGAAAGCGAAGTCAGTTTGTCGCAGCCGGAGAAAGCATCATCACCAATATAGTTTACACCGGCAGGGATAACCACGGATGTCAATTGCGAGCAATTCTCAAATGCGGATCCATATATTTTGGTAAGGTCGTTGCCGAGACTGAGGCTCGTAGCAGGCAGGTAGCCAAAATCATAATCCTTTATTTCCGTCACACCATCAGCCACCACGATGCTGTTCACATTGGCGCGGTACTTATACCATGGTGTCACTTGGCTTACATCATATAAGTCCATAGCGCCGGAAACACCGTTCGTCGGAGCAACAGTCAGCACGCCGTTCTCCAAAGTAACGGTACACGTCTTGCTTGTCCAGGAGCGAACCAAATCGCCTACGACATTCACAGTAGTACCCGGCACGTAAGCCGCATCGGCGAATATTTGCTGATAAGCAGCCAGTTGGTCTGCATAGACATGGAAATTGACAGAAGACTTGCATAACGCAAACAAGTAATTTGCGCGTGTCATATCCGTTTCACTATGCGCGTTCAGAACGGTAAAATCAGCGGCATCTACAGGGCAATACACATCGTTCAAACCCGTGCAACTGTCAAACATTCTGAAGCCGAAAGTTCTCATAGAGGCAGGGAAAGTAATGGAGGTCAGAGCATAGCAATCCCAGAAAGCGTGATCACCAATAGAAGTCAGTCCTTCCGGAAGTTCAAAGGTTTTTATACGTTTACAATCAGCGAAAGCTCCATTGCCAATGGTTTGTACATCTTTTCCGATTTGTATGTCCTCGGCTATCTGCAAATCAGCGAAAGCTGTGTTAGGAATGTTCGTTATTCCGTCTGCGACAACGATGTGAAGAATATCGTATTCATATTCTTTCCATTGCCACTTATATGCTGTACCTTCTTCTTTGGATGCGAGTTCTCCCGCAATGCCATTTTTGGGTATTATGGTAAGCGTTCCATCCGCAAGCGAGACGTAGCATGTACCTGATTCATAATTGCTGAATGTGCCACGCGGGAAGTCACCTTGAATAGTGAAGTTCAAACTCCAGAATTTCTTTTTGTATGCGTCAAACTGATCCGGGTGGACATGGAGTATGGTGGCCTTGTTTTCCTTGAAATCAAAACCGCCACCTAAGTCATCCCATGTCAAGTATTTTGCCGTAGGATTGCAATACACATCCGTCACGTTTGTACACCCAATAAAAGCGCGAGCCCCGATGTTGGTAACTGTTGCCGGAATGGTAATTTCGGTAAGCGCGGAACAGCCATTGAATGCCATCATATCAATCGTTTCCAGACCGTAAAGCTCCTCTACAAGTGTCAGGGAAGACAAATTAACACAATAAGCAAAAGCAGATTGTCCAATGATTTTCAGATGCGAGTGGTCATTCGTGAAATAGGTACTGAAAGAAGTCAGACCGGTTTGTGCAAAGGCATTATGTCCGATGGTTTCCACGTAAGCACCGAGTTCCACCTCTGTCAGATTTGTCAACCCACGAAAGGCATAATCGGCAATGGACGTGATTTTGTCACTTATTTCGACTTTTTTTACCAAGATAGAATACTCGTACTCATGCCAAGGATAGTTGTTGTTGGCATCCCGAGTGGCATCCATTTCCACTTTGGAACTGTAGCGGGCGTCCACGTACAAGGTTCCGTCTTCCTCCAACGTGACTTCGCATTTTTCGTACGTCCACGTTTTAGGCAGTTCGGGCGTTGCCCACAAGCCTGTGGCACAAACGAGTGCCACAAATAGGCTAAAAAGTTTGATTTTTCTCATAGTGTAGATTTTTAGTTAATTAATATTGTCAAGGTGTTCAAAATTGCTTTCCAGAATCTCCAAGCGGTTGGAGAACGTTGCCATGTCATTCCGACTGTGCAACTTCCGATTGCAAAAGTACTGCTTTTTCCCGGCATGTGCAAGTTTTGGAGAAAGAATCTGCGAAATTTACGGATTATGCGTCAGTTGGCATATCAGATTTCATATTACGGTCTTCTCCCAGGATTTTCCCTGTTGACGGAAAGAGGGGAAAAACGAGATTACTCCAAAAAAAACGATGAGGAACAGTGTATCCGCTGCCGTTTCGGGACGAACGGCAAAGCCGTGTCGGAATTCAATTCCGACGCAATAGACGAAAGAGCGGCGTCTGGCAGACGCCTTTAACTGCCCCAAAGACAACCTTCGCAACAAATTCGGCGGGCAAGGCGGAGGTTTGGGATATTTTACGGTGATGTATTGATGAGAAGAGCCGAATCCAATGTTTATCTATCGTATATCTATCGTATATCTATCGTATATCTACCGTTTCGTGTATCTATCGTGTATCTATCGTAAATATTATGTACATGACAGCGGATTTCCGGCTGCAAAGACACCGATTCTTGCGGAATGCACAAGAAGTCCAGAGGAAATTCAGAAGGAAGAAGACAAAAAAGGAACAAGAGAAGGAAGAGAAAAGGCAGAGAGACGAAAGGAAGACGAAAGGAAGACGGAGGAAAGACGGAAGGAAGAGAAAACAGCAACGGGCGCGTCACTTACGGACACGGAAATAGAGTAAGAAGCCAATCAGCAGAAAGACAAAATTAGGAATCCAAACCGCCATAAACGGCGAGAACACGCCATTGACCGAGAAAGTGGTGGAGACGGTGGAGAAAAGGATATACAGCGCCGAGAGCGTAAGGCCGAAACCGAGGTTCTTGCCCATCCCGCCACGCACCTTGCGGCAACTCATGGTGACACCGAGCAACGTCATGATAAAAGCCCCGATAGGCGATGCAAAACGCTTCCACCATTCGGTTTCGAACGCCTCGATATTGCCCGCCCCCCTCTGCCTCTGCCTCTCCATATAGGCCTTGAGTTCGGGATTGGTCATCTGCTGCGCATGAAACGCAGTAAGAAAAAGCTCGTCGGGCTTCATCGGGATGACGGTATCAAGCCTTTCCCCACGTGTGAGCGTCTCGCGCAGGCCGTCGAAATCGCGGCGGACATAAGACTCCATGTGCCAACACCACGCCGAGTCGTAACGAATCTTGTCCGCCGTGATACGCATGGTCAGGGTCTTTCCCTCGAAATGCTCCAACGAAGCACGATACCCGAGGTTGGTCTGCTTGCGGAAAGTCTCAATATAAAGCACCGTGCCCTTCTCCACCTCCATCTGGACGTTGTTGGCGTTCTCGACACTGAAATGCTCAATGTACTTGTCCTGAAACGAAAGGAGCTTGCCGGAAGCAGGCGGAATCACATAGCCCGCCAGCCAAAAGAGCAGGCAGAAAAGGAACGCCGCCGAAATCCAGTAAGGGCGCATGAAACGATGGAAACTCACCCCCGACGCAAACATGGCAATAATCTCGCTGTTGCCCGCCATCTTGCTGGTGAAGAAGATGACCGAAATGAAAATGAACAGAGGACTGAACATGTTCATATAGTAAGGGATGAAGTGTACATAGTACTCCGTGACTATCTGCCTCACCGTAAGCTGATGCTCAAAGAAATCGTCCATCTTCTCAGTCAGGTCGAAGACAATACCGATACTGAGGATGAGCACAATGGAGAAGAAGAACGTCCCGAGGAACTTCCGAATGATGTACCAATCGAGCCTCTTTATGAGATTGGGGCGTTTCATAAGCGGTTCATCAACTGAGGAATCATACCGTCCTTCCAAGCCTTGAAATCGCCGTCCAGGATGTGCTGACGCGCCTGCGCGACAAGCCAGAGATAGAAAGATAGGTTATGGATACTGAGGATGGACAGCCCCAGCATCTCGCCCGCATGAATGAGATGACGGACATAGGCGCGCGAATAGGCATGGTCCACCCACGAGGTGCCCTCGGAATCGAGTTCGGAGAAGTCGTCCTCCCACTTCCGGTTGCGCATGTTCATCACGCCCCGCGACGTGAAAATCATACCGTTCCGCCCGTTGCGCGTAGGCATCACGCAGTCGAACATATCGACTCCGCGCTCAATGCCCTCCAGGATATTCCAGGGCGTTCCGACCCCCATGAGATAACGCGGTTTGGACTGCGGGAGAACGTCATTGACGACCTCAATCATCTCGTACATGACCTCCGTCGGCTCACCGACAGCGAGGCCGCCGATAGCATATCCGTCGCTGTCGAGGTCACGCAGACGCTTGGCCGCCTCGGTGCGGAGATCCGGATAGACACAGCCCTGCACAATAGGAAAAAGGTGCTGGGGATAGCCGTACAAAGGCTCCGTTTCGTCGAAACGCCGGATACAGCGGTCGAGCCAACGATGCGTGCGCTCCATGCTCTCCTGCGCGTACCGCCGGTCGGCCGTGCCAGGGCAGCACTCGTCGAACGCCATCATGATGTCCGCGCCGATGAGACGCTCGATGTCCATCACCGATTCGGGCGTAAACATGAGCTTGCGGCCGTCAATATGGCTGGAGAAACGCACCCCCTCGTCGGTCATACGGCGTATGTCGGTCAGGGAAAAGACCTGATAGCCCCCCGAGTCAGTAAGGACAGGACGCTTCCACCCCTCGAAACGATGAATCCCCCCCGCACGACGAAGGATGTCAGTGCCCGGACGAAGATAGAGATGATAGGTGTTACCGAGAATAATCTGCGCATTGATGTCCTCCTCCAGTTCGCGGCGCTGGACTCCCTTGACCGTACCGACCGTACCCACGGGCATGAAAATCGGCGTCAGTATGTCACCATGCGCGGTGTGCACCACGCCTGCACGTGCTGCGGAACGAGTGTCCGTTTGCTGAAGAGAGAAGAACATCGGCGGGAATCAGGATTCGAGAAGACGGTTGTTCTGCGGGAAGATGACCGCCGGACGGAAGGCTTTCTGCTCCTCCGGAGTCATAAGAGCATAGGCCATGATGATGACCACATCGCCCACATGCATGAGATGAGCCGCCGCACCGTTCATACAGATACAGCCGCTTCCCCGTTTTCCGGGGATGACATAGGTCTCCAGCCGTGCACCGTTGGTCTTGTCCACCACACTGACCTTCTCCCCACTGACAATCCGCGCCGCGTCCATCAAGTTCTCGTCAATCGTGATGGAACCGATATAGTCTATATTGGCCTCCGTAACGGTGACACAATGGATTTTGGATTTGAGAATTTCCAGAAACATATTCTATCAACACCTTAAACGTACACACAAACAAAGGCCGGCATCACTTCTTATGCCTATAGGAACGGGAAGGAACCGCAGACGCCGACTGGACGATACGGTGACAATCCTCCTCCGTAAGACTTTCGGCCACAACATTCTTCGGGATACGGAAATTGCCCTGGGGCGTCTTGATATACGGCCCATAGCGTCCCTGAAGGACCTGCATATCGCCCCACTCTTTAAGCGGCTCCAAACGAAGGCGGTGGTTCTCTATGAGTGCACGCACCTCGTCTTCGGTCATTGCCGCAGGATCCGTACCTTTCGGCACCGAGAGGTACTGCCCGTCGAACTTAATATAAGGGCCGTACTTGCCTTCCCCGGCCACCACATCGTTCCCGTCAATCCGCATCAACACCTTGGGCTGCGCATCCCGGAAGAGGGCAAGCGCCTGGTCAAGCGTGATACTGAACAGCGAAACCCCTTTCGGAATAGAGGTGAAACGAGGCTTGTCCACTTCGGCATCACCTATCTGGACACAAGGCCCGATGCGGCTGATCTTAGCATAGACGGGCGCACCGGAAACAGGGTCCGCCCCCAACAGACGCCCTGCCACCTTACCGGCAGGCACCTGCTTGACCGCGGGATGGAAAGTGCGGTAGAAATCATCCACCGTATGCACCCAATCAACCTTACCGGCCGCAATATCGTCAAAATTCTCCTCCTCCTTGGCCGTGAAATCATAACTAAGGATATCGGGGAACTGAGCCACAAGGAAGTCGTTGGTAATGCGTCCGAGGTCAGTGGGCAGCAGTTTCTGCGTGTCGTGCCCGTAAGTCTCGGTGCGGGTGCGGTCGGAGAGATGCCCGCTCTTGAGCGTAAGAACATTATAGTCGCGCTTCCGCCCCTGCACATTGCCGCGCTCGACATAATGGCGGTTCTGAATAGTCTCAATGATTGTGGCATAGGTGGAAGGACGTCCGATACCGAGTTCCTCCATACGCTTGACGAGCGAGGCTTCCGTATAACGGAAAGGCGCCCGCGTGAACGTCTCCTGCGCCTCCACCTGCACCTTTGCCAACTCCGCCCCCTCCTTCATCTGGGGAAGAACCGATCCGGTCTGCTCGGTCTCATCATCCGTTGACTGGATATAGACGCGCATGAAACCATCAAAGACCACGACTTCGCCGTTGGCGACAAAGAGGTAAGGAATCCCGTCGGCGGCAATCTCAATCCGCGTGTTGCGCGTCTCGGCATCAGCCATCTGACAGGCAAGCGTCCGCTTCCAAATGAGTTCATAGAGCCGCTTCTCATCGGCCGTGTCACCGGCTGTCCGCACCGACATATACGTAGGACGGATGGCTTCGTGCGCCTCCTGCGCCCCCTTCGTGGAAGTGCGGTAACGACGCGCCTTATGGTAAGCCTCGCCAAACTGGGAGACAATCTCATCCTTTGCCGTTGCGATAGCCAGCGAACTGAGGTTGACAGAGTCGGTACGCATATAGGTAATCCGTCCCGCCTCGTAAAGCGCCTGAGCCAGCCGCATCGTCTTGGAAACAGGGAACTTGAGTTTGCGAGCCGCCTCCTGCTGCAGACTGGAAGTCGTGAACGGAGGCGCCGGCGCTCTATGAGCAGGCTTGGTGGCGATAGTGCGGACAGAGAAAGCCGCATCCTTGCAAAGAGCGAGGAAATCAAGCGCCTCCTGCTTGGCGGCAAAGCGATGATTGAGTTCCGCATGCAGACTCACTTCCTCCCCTGCGGCATCACGCCCCACAAAATCAGCCGATACGCGATACTGCGCCACCTCCGCAAAATCCTCTATCTCACGCTCGCGTTCCACGATGAGGCGGACCGCAACGGACTGGACACGACCTGCCGAAAGCCCTGTCGTAATCTTGCGCCAGAGCACCGGCGAGAGTTCAAAGCCGACGATACGGTCAAGCACACGGCGCGCCTGCTGGGCATTGACGAGGTTGTAGTCAATGCCGCGCGGATTGAGAATAGCCTCCTGTATGGCCGTCTTGGTAATCTCATGGAAGACGATGCGCTTTGTGCGGCTTTCCTCCAGTTCAAGAGCCTGCTGCAAGTGCCAGGCAATCGCCTCTCCCTCGCGGTCCTCATCACTTGCCAGCCAGACCGTATCCGCTTTCTTTGCCTCCTGCCGCAGCGATGCAAGCAAATGCTTCTTCTGCGGGTCAATGACATAATGGGGAGCATAATTATTATCAACGTCAATGCCCGTGCTATTCTTTCCGAACCCCTCAATATCGCAAATATGGCCCTGTGAGGACATCACATGATAGTCCGAGCCAAGGAATTTCTCAATGGTCTTCGCCTTCGCAGGCGACTCAACGATAACAAGATTCTTGCTCATAATTATATATAAGGTGTCGGTCCTTTATCCAAACCGGCTGCAAAAGTACGGTATTTTTTTCAATCGTGCAAATTTAATTTTTTATTTGCCCATATCAAAGATATTTATTATCTTTGCAGCCTGAACAAAAAAAAACAAGTTCCAAACAAATCATGATGAACGTAATAACAGTTGTGCTTTTAGTGCTTTTCGGTGTCGCCCTGCTGGTGGCCGAACTATTCCTTCTGCCCGGTTTCGGCATCGCAGGCATATCGGGTTTCCTTTCTTTAGGCGGCGCCGTAGCCGTGGCCTACCTGTGGCTGACCCCTGTGTATCCGTGGGCGGGTCATGTGACTCTGGCAGCCTGCATTGTGCTGACATTCCTTGCGATTTACCTGTTCCTGCGTGGCAAGACAATAGAAAAGATGGCTCTTGAAACGACCATCGACTCCTCGGTGAGTCTGGCAGAACCCGGCAAGAAGATAGAGAAACTGGAAGAAAAAGCCAGACAGATGGAAGAGAAAGAGGAACAAGAGGAAAAAGAAACAAACAACAAATAAACTATTCATATTATGGAAATCTTCAATGTTCTTCTGGTAGTGATGATTGCCATTCTGGTCATCATCTTCCTGTACTATTTCCCGTTCATGCTGTGGATCAACGCAGCAGTGAGCGGCGTGCACGTATCGCTGATACAGCTGTTTCTGATGCGCATCCGCAAAGTGCCGTCCACAAAAATCGTGAACTGCATGATTGAGGCTCACAAGGCCGGTCTGCAGGACGTGAAACGCGACGGTCTGGAAGCTCATTATCTGGCCGGAGGACATATTGAGCGAGTGGTTCATGCGCTGGTAAGTGCCAACAAAGCAAGCATCCAACTTCCGTTCCAGATGGCCACCGCCATTGACCTTGCCGGACGTGACGTGTTTGAGGCCGTACAGATGTCGGTGAACCCGAAAGTGATTGACACTCCGCCTGTGACGGCCGTAGCCAAAGACGGCATCCAGCTGATTGCCAAAGCGCGTGTGACCGTCAGGGCGAACATCCGCCAACTGGTGGGCGGCGCCGGAGAAGACACTGTACTGGCGCGCGTAGGCGAGGGCATCGTCTCGTCCATCGGTTCAGCCGAGAGCCACAAGCAAGTGCTGGAGAATCCGGACAGCATCTCGAAACTGGTACTGTCAAAAGGGTTAGACGCCGGTACGGCTTTTGAAATTCTGAGTATCGACATCGCGGACATCGACGTGGGCAAGAACATCGGCGCACAACTGCAGATGGACCAGGCCGACGCAGACAAGAACATCGCCCAAGCCAAAGCCGAGGAACGCCGTGCCATGGCCATCGCGACAGAGCAGGAGATGAAGGCCAAAGCCCAGGAAGCACGCGCCAAAGTGATTGAAGCCGAAGCTCTGGTTCCCCAAGCCATGGCCGAAGCCTTCCGCAACGGGAACTTAGGTATCATGGACTACTACCGGATGAAGAACATCCAGGCGGACACGACCATGCGTGAAGCCATCGGCAAACCCGCCGAAGCAGCCAACAATGTAAAGAAGAAATAAGGGAACAAGACCAAACCATGATTTTCAGGACCGCTTTGTTGCAATATCCCATTGCTTGGGGCGACAAAGAAACGAACCTCCGTCTGACCGAACAACGCATCACTCCGTTAGCAGGACAAGCCGACCTTGCCCTGCTGCCGGAGATGTTTACCACCGGCTTCTGCACCGACAAACCCGAACTGGCAGAGACAACCGACGGCGAGACCATGCAAAGGATGCAGCGGCTGAGCGACAAGACGGGCGTGGCCGTGGCAGGTTCGTTCATCTGCAAAGAAGAGGATGCCTCCGGCACACGGCTTTACAACCGTGGTTTCTTCATCCGACCCAACGAGAGTGCGGTGTTCACGGACAAGGCGCACCTCTATGCGCACGGCGGCGAGGACCAGTTCTTCACAAGAGGCGGAGACCCTGTGGTGATTGAATACAAGGGGGTCAAGATGCGGATGATAATATGCTACGACCTGCGGTTCCCCGTCTGGGCACGCAACCAGCACGGCGACGACTACGACCTGCTGCTTGTATGCGCCAACTGGCCGGAGTGCAGAATCGCGTACTGGGACGCCCTTGTCGCAGCACGGGCCACTGAAAACCAGTGCTATATATGCGCGGTCAATCCGGTAGGTGACGACGGTGCGGGTCTGCACTACAACGGGCACTCAACCGCCTATGACACCAGACTTGTGCCGCTTGTACAGTTTGCCGATAACGAAGAAGGGACCAAGATTGCAGAGTTTGACTTGGACGTGCTACGGCATTTCAGGGAGGCACTGCCGCTGTGGAAAGACGCAGACCGTTTTAATATAGACAGACAATTGTAACCAACGATGGACTATAGTTGGGAAATATGGCAGCCCACTGAAGAACAGCAACTCCGTTGCCAGGAACTACAGAGAGACCTGAAGATTCCGGAGACATCGGCACTACTGCTGGTCCGCCGCGGCATAAACAGCGCCGACGAGGCACGCACGTATATCCGTCCGTCGCTTGACAGACTGCATGACCCGTTTCTGATGCGGGACATGGACAAGGCCGTGGCACGTCTGACACAGGCATTAGCACGCAAAGAGCGCATCATGGTCTATGGCGACTACGACGTGGACGGGACAACCGCCGTGGCGTTGGTATACAGCGTGCTATCGCACAGGACGGACAACCTGGAATTCTATATTCCAGACCGCTACACGGAAGGTTACGGCATCTCGTTCAAAGGCATCGACCAGGCACAGGCTGACGGCTGCACGCTGATAGTGGCTTTGGACTGCGGCATCAAGGCTATAGACAAGGCGGCATACGCCTTGGAACGGGGCATCGACCTCATCATCTGCGACCATCACACTCCGGGCGATGAACTGCCCAAGGCTGCGGCGGTTCTGAACATGAAGAGGAAAGACTGCGGCTATCCGTACAAGGAACTGTCGGGCTGCGGAGTCGGGTTCAAACTGATGCAGGCACTATTACAACAGGAAGGCAAGGACCTTGAAGAACTGGAGGAGGTGCTGCCCCTCTTAGCCATGTCCATCGCCTCGGACATCGTACCTATGACGGGTGAGAACCGCATTTTGGCGCACTTCGGCCTGAAACGCATCAACACCGCCCCTTCATTAGGCGTGGCAAGCCTGCTGAAGGTTGCCGATGTGAACGGGGAAGTGACAATACACGACCTTGTTTACAGATTAGGGCCGCGCATCAACGCCAGCGGCAGACTCCATTCGGGAGCCTACGCGGTGCGCCTGCTGCTTTCAGGCAGCGAAGAAGAGGCACGGCAGATGGCGAAAGAGATAGATGACTACAACAAGACACGCCGCGCCTACGACCAGAAGACAACAGACGAAGCACTCACCCAACTGGCACAAGACCCGGACAACGAACACAAGACAACGACAGTTGTCTATTCGCCATACTGGCACAAGGGTGTGGTCGGCATCGCCGCCAGCCGGCTGACAGAGACCTACTACCGTCCCACCATTGTCCTGACGGACAGCGAGAACGGCATTATCTCAGGGTCGGCGCGCTCCGTAAACGGCTTCGACCTTTATGCCGCGATTGACTCGTGCCGCGACCTGCTGACCAACTTCGGCGGGCACATGTTCGCTGCAGGACTAAGCATGTACAAAGAGAACCTGCCGGCCTTCAAGGCACGTTTTGAACAATACGTGGCAGAACATATCCGCGAAGACCAGAAACATCCGTCCATCACCGTGGAACAGGAAATCAAGCTGGCGGATATCACTGATGATTTCTTCAACGTCATCAAGCATTTAGAGCCTTTCGGCCCCGAAAACCCGCGTCCCGTGTTCCTCACGCGGCATCTTATCAACAACCGTTACACCAAGCGCGTAGGCGAAGAAGGCAAGCACCTGAAACTGGATGTGACAGACCGGACAGCCGCTATTACAGGCATCGCCTTCTCACGCGGCGACATGGCCCTGCACCTGCAGAACGGCAATCCCGCTGACATCTGCTACTGCCTCGAAGAGAACTACTACAAGAACCACCGAACCCTCCAAATGACGGTTCTAGACATAAAACCATGTTCAACGAAAGAGACACCCAAGGCCCCTCCCGCCGCAGAGGAAGCATCGAAGTAGTGTGCGGCAGCATGTTCTCCGGCAAGACAGAGGAACTGATACGCCGCATGAAACGGGCGCAGTTCGCCAAACAGCGCGTTGAGATTTTCAAACCCGCCATAGACGTCCGGTACAGCGAGCAGGACGTGGTAAGCCATGACCACAACGTCATCCAGTCCACTCCTGTGGAGAACAGCCAGAGCATCCTGTTACTGGCCAGCGACATTGATGTTGTGGGGATTGACGAGGCGCAGTTCTTCGACATGGGCATCGTGGATGTATGCAACCAGCTGGCCCAACGCGGGATACGCGTCATCTGCGCGGGTCTTGACATGGACTACAAAGGTGTTCCGTTCGGCCCTATGCCCGCCCTAATGGCCATTGCCGAGGACGTCTATAAGACCCATGCCATCTGTGTCCACTGCGGCGACCTGGCCTATGTAAGCCACCGCCTTGTGACTTCGGACAAGCGCGTGCTGCTCGGCGAGACAGAGAGTTACGAACCACTCTGCCGCTCCTGCTACGAGAAAGCCATTGCCCAGGAACATTGAAGTCATATTGCCGTTAGCCATCGCCGAGACGTACACCTACCGCGTTCCGGACGACATGCCCATGCCGGCAGCAGGCATGCGCGTACTGGTTCCGCTTGTACGCAAGGAAGTGGTGGGGATTGTTCTCGGAGCCAGCGCCCAACAAACCACATCCCCTGCCAGGCAACAGCCCGACGCCGACAAAATCCGCCCTGTAACCGCCCTGCTGGACAGCCGTCCTGCCGTAACGGAAACGCAACTGAAACTCTGGCAGTGGATGAGCGACTACTATCTGTGTCCGCTCGGCGACACCGCCGCCACCGCCCTTCCGAAACGGCTGTTTGACCGACAATACACCGTGGACACAGCGCGTCGCGTGCGCTTGCCTGAATATACCGGTGAGACCGTCAGCCCCGCCCCCCTGAGCGCCCAACAAGCCCGTGCCGCAGAGGAAATACGGCAACAATGGAAAGAGCACCTGGCCGTCCTGCTGTACGGCGTGACCTCCTCGGGAAAAACCGAAGTCTATATCCATCTGGCGCAAAAAGTCCTGCAAACAGGCAAAGACGTCCTCTATCTAGTGCCTGAGATAGCCCTGACCACCCAACTGACCGAACGGTTGCGAAGAGTGTTCGGCAACCAACTGCTGGTGTATCATTCGCGCGTAAGTGACGGACAACGCGCAGAGACCTACCGCCGCATTCTGACATCCCAACCAGAGTCCGGCACAAAAGGACACCTTGTGGTGGGCGCCCGCTCCTCCATCTTCCTCCCTCTGCGGAACCCCGGCCTCTTTATCATCGACGAAGAGCACGAACCTAGTTACAAGCAACAGGACCCCGCCCCTCGCTACCATGCGCGTTCGGCCGCCATCATGCTGGCCCAGATGACCGGCAGCAAAGTGCTGCTCGGAACCGCCACCCCCTCCATGGAAACGCGCTATAACGCCGAACAAGGCAAATACGGAATGTCCGTCATGAGCGAACGCTACCAGGGACTCCAGATGCCACGCATCACCATGATAGACCTGCAACGGCAATACCACCGGAAGGAGATGTACGGGCACTTCGCCGACCCACTGGTAGCCCGCATCCGCGAGGAACTTGGAAAAGGCAAGCAAATCATCCTCTTCCAGAACCGCCGCGGCTACGCCCCCTACATGCAGTGCGTGCAATGCGGGGCGGTCCCCAAATGCCCACAATGCGACGTGCCCCTAACCCTGCACCGCCATCTGCGCCAAGACATGCTGCGCTGCCACTACTGCGGAAGCGAACAGAGCGCACCCTCCGTATGCCCGTCCTGCGGCGGCGAACTGAAGATACACGGATTCGGCACCGAACGCATCGAAGACGAAGCCGCCAGCCTGTTCCCCGAAGCCCGCATCCTGCGCATGGACCTCGACTCGACCCGCCGCAAAGACGCCTACCAGGACATCATCCGCCGCTTCTCCGCCCACGAAGCAGACCTGCTCATCGGCACCCAGATGGTGACAAAAGGCCTGCATTTCGACAACGTGAGTCTGGTCGGGGTACTGCAAGCGGACAACTTGCTGAATCAACCCTCATTCCGCGGCTACGAGCGCGCCTTCCAACTATTAGAGCAAGTGGCGGGCCGCGCCGGCCGAAAAGAAGGACAAGGCGAAGTGATGATACAGACCTACGCCCCCGAACACCCAGTCTTCCGCTTCGTACAGGCCCACGACACGGAAGGTTTTTACCAGTGGCAGAAAGAAGAAAGACGACAATTCAACTACCCGCCGTTCTGCCATCTGATCACCCTCACCCTACGACACAAAGACGAAAACCGAACCGAAACCGCCGCCCAGATGATGCAAGCGCGTCTCCAACAAGTGTTCGGAGCACGGTGTTCCGCCGTCATCGTCCCCGGCATCCCACGCATCAGCAACCAGCATATCCGGCAATTGCAGATCCGAATAGAAGCAGGAACCTCGCTGGCGCAAGCGCGCCGACTCATCCGCGAACACAGCACCGAAATCCTCCACACGGCCGCCTGTAAAAGCGTGCAGATGGTGCCGGACACAGACCCGATGTGACATATCACTACAGAGACGGGTTTCCCCGTCTCTGTCTGTGAATGTCCTGCTGTTTTTGAGAGACAGTATACATACTACTAGTGTCCGACAGAAGCAGCATGTGCGTTCTCACTTCTCGGGGAACATCACAACCTCGAACATGTTGCCGGCCTCCACGAGCTTGCGGAGCATGGACTGCACGCTCTCCGCCGTAATGCGCTCGACAGCAGGCACATAGTCGGTGAGGTTGTTCTCTCCGTACTTGAGGTTGCCCTCGATAGTGCTGCGCCACCACCAATTCTTCTCAAGGTTCTCCTGATGGTCCTTGAGCATGGACTCCTTCTCCTTCTGCAGGTCGGTTGCCAGCGGTCCGTCCTTGACGATGGTCTGCACTTCCTCGTGGATAATCTGCATCAGACGCTCCTGCTTCTCGGGGTCGGTGTCGAACTGCATGACCAGCACGGCGCGTGAGACGGGCAGACGGTCCATCCAGCCGCCGCAGCCAACGCCGTAACTGCCGCCCTCGCGCTCACGGATGGACTCCAGATAGCGCGTCGAGAGGATGCGGCCAATCATCTCCATATTCAGTTCGTTGTCAAGCGAATAAGGGATGCCGTAAGCGGTATATTGGATGCGGTTGGTGGCGGTATGAATCTCCATCTTGCGCGAGAAGTAGTTCTTCTGCACGCCCTTCGGAGCGCGTGCGCCGCGGTCAATCCAATTATCGTGCATCTTGTTGGTCTTCAGTCCGCCGAGCCACTGGCAGACGGCTTTCCTGACCGCCTTGTCGTCGGGGTTGATGTTGCCGACGATGATATAGGTGAACTCAGCCGGATTGGCGAAACGCTCCTTGTAAATCTGCATCATCCTGTCAAGGTTGATTTCGTCGAGCCTGTCCATCGTGAGGATGAAAGTGCGGTCAGAGTGGTCGGAAGCCATGAGGCTGACCGAGTCACGGAAGATGCCCTTGTGGTTCATCTCCTTGTTGATAAGGCTGTTGCGGGTGCGGTTCATCCATGTTTCAAACGCCTTTTCGTCACGGCGCGGAGCGGTGAAACGCAGGTAGAGGAGCTGTAGCATGGTCTCGAAATCCTTGACGGACGAGGAGCCGCTCACACCCTTCTCGTATGTGCCGAGCCATACGCCCGCGCTGGCGCTCTTGCCGGTCAGCACCTTGCTCAGGTCGGTCTGAGAGAAGTCGCCGAGCCCCATATAACCGACTATGTCGTCCGCGTATATGGAGGAAGCCAGATCCTTGGCGTCATACAGCGAGGTGCCGCCTTTGGCAAAGCCGCTCAGGCTGATTTCGTCCTCCTTGAACTTGGTCGGCTTGATGACGATGCGTATGCCGTTGGAGAGCGTCCACTCGGTGGTGCCGAAAGTGTCGTTCTTCACCTCTTTCTTTATCTTACCCGCTTTCGGAGCCTTCTTCACGAGGGTCGTGGGCAGTTTCTCCTTTTCAGGAGCCGCCACTTCCATCTGCGGCATGCCGTTGTAGAGGCTCAGAATGGTCTCTTTGTCGGGGATGTTCACACCCTCCTTCTCGGGACCGGTGACGCAGATGATGGGGTTGTCGTGCATCAGGGTCTTCGCCATCTCGTTCAGTTCGGCGGCCGTGATGCCGGGCAGCACGCGCTTCACGAACTCATACTCCCATGCGATACCCGGGATAGACTCGCGGTCCTCGAAGTTGCGGATATACTCGCGGGCATAGGATATGTTGTCGCGCGTGGTGCGGCCGTTGTAGGCGCGTTCGGTGCCGTTGAGGTAGTTGGTCTTGGCGCGCTCCAGCTCGGTTTCCGTCACGCCGTAACGGCGCATCTTCTCCAGTTGGTAGAGCAGGTCGCGGTAAGCCTCCGTCTCATGACCCTCCTTCGGGCTGATGACACCGATGAAGGCGTCACGCAGTTTCACCACTTCGCCGTAGCCGATGCCTCCGCCCGTGAAATGGGCGTCAGGCTCCAGCGAGAGTTCATGGAAGCGGTTGTCGATAATCTGTGTCAGCAGCGAGTGGCAGATGCCGCGGCGGTAGGAATACTCGGTGTTCTCCAGTTCCTTCGCCAGCTGCTCGTGCAGCCACTCCAGGTGGAAACCGGTGGACTGCGCCTCCTTGTCGGTCACGATGCAGACGCGCGGTTCGGTGTTGAACGGCACGGTGTGCAACGGACGCTCGCCGCGGTTTGCGCGGGCCGGCACATTCGCCCATAACTGTTTGATCTGGTTCTCGATGGCATCCACGTCAATGTCGCCCACCACGATAATAGCCTGGTTGTCCGGTCCGTACCACTTCTTGTAGTACGCGCGCAGGGCATCGTAGGCGAAGTTGTTGATGACGGCCGTGTCGCCGATGACATCGCGCTTGCCGTACTGCGTGCCGGGGTATTTCTGCGCGAGAAGACGCGACCAGAGGCGGTAGTTGGCGGAGTTGCGGGTACGCCACTCCTCGCGGATGACACCGCGCTCGGCATCAATCTCCTCTGGTTCGAGAAGCAGGCCGCATGCCCAGTCGTGCATGACGAGCAGCGCGCTGTCGATAATGCCCTGACGGATAGTCGGCACGTCGCTGAGGCGATAGACGGTCTCGTCAATGGAGGTGTAGGCGTTGATGTTGCCGCCGAAGTTCACGCCGATGGACTCGAAATATTCGATAATGCCCTTGCCGGCGAAATGCTCCGTGCCGTTGAACGCCATGTGTTCGAGGAAGTGGGCGAGTCCGTTCTGATCGTCCTCTTCCAGCACGGCACCTACCGCCTGCGCGATATGGAACTCGCAGCGTTGTTTGGGATACTCGTTGTGACGGATGTAATAGGTCAGTCCGTTGTCAAGATGCCCGATGCGGACATCCTTCTCCACGGGAATAGGCTGTGTCTGCTGTGCGGAGACAGCCAGCGCGGCGCAGAAAAGCAGCGCAATGTTCAATGTCAGTTGTTTCATGGTTATGTTTATTGTTGGTTTGTCGGTTCTTCGTTGTCTGCCGTAACGGTTTCTGTGTCCGCGGCTGCGGCATTGTCCTCTATGATTTCGTCGCCGCGGCTCTTCCACGGACGCGGCCCGAGTACGCTCTCCACATCCTCGGAGGTGATGACCTCGCGCTCGATAAGCATCTCAGCCAGTTTGTGATGGCCGTCGGCATTCTCCTCCAGAATCTGCTTTGCGCGCTTCATCTGCTCCGCGATAATGGCGGCTGACTCCTTGTCGATGATTTCGGCGGTGGTGTCGCTGTATGGCTTGGTGAAGCCGTACTCATAACGGCCGGTGGAGTCATAGAAACTGATGTCTTTCAGTTGGTCTGACATGCCGTAGTACGCCACCATGGCATACGCCTGCTTCGTGGCGCGCTCGAGGTCGTTGAGCGCACCGGTGGAGGTCTGGTCAAGGAAGAGCTGTTCCGCCGCACGGCCGCCGAGCAGCGAGCAGAGTTCGTCAAGGATATGCTCCTTGTTGGTCAGTTGCCTTTCCTCCGGCAGATACCACGCCGCCCCGAGAGCCATGCCGCGCGGCACGATGGTGACTTTGACGAGCGGGTTCGCCCAACGCAGCAGCCAGCTGATGGTGGCATGTCCCGCCTCGTGGTAGGCGATGGAGCGTTTCTCGTCGTCGGTCATAATCTTGTTCTTGCGCTCCAGTCCGCCGATGATGCGGTCCACGGCATCCATGAAGTCCTGTTTGCCGACCTGCTTGCGGTTCTTGCGCGCGGCTATCAGCGCCGCCTCGTTGCAGACATTGGCAATGTCGGCTCCGGAGAAGCCCGGTGTCTGCTTGGCAAGGAAGTTGATGTCAAGCGTGCTGTCCAGTTTCAGCGGACGCAGGTGTACCTGGAATATCTCCTTGCGCTCCTGGAGGTCAGGCAGTTCCACATGTATCTGCCGGTCGAAACGGCCTGCGCGCAGCAAGGCGGAATCCAGCACGTCGGCGCGGTTGGTGGCGGCGAGGATGATGACGCCGGAGTTGGTGCCGAAGCCGTCCATCTCGGTGAGCAGCTGGTTCAGAGTCGATTCCCTCTCATCGTTGCCGCCGGTCATGATGTTCTTGCCGCGGGCGCGCCCCACAGCGTCAATCTCGTCAATGAAGATGATGGCGGGTGCTTTCTCCTTCGCCTGCCGGAAAAGGTCGCGCACACGGCTTGCGCCCACGCCGACGAACATCTCTACGAAGTCGGAGCCTGACATGCTGAAGAACGGCACATCCGCTTCTCCCGCCACGGCTTTAGCGAGCAGGGTCTTTCCTGTCCCAGGAGGGCCTACCAGCAGCGCACCCTTGGGAATCTTACCGCCAAGTTCGGTGTATTTCTGCGGGTTCTTGAGGAAGGACACAATCTCCTCCACCTCCTGCTTCGCGCCGGCCAGACCCGCCACGTCCTTGAACGTGACCTTGTCTTTCTTGTCCTTGTCAAACAGAACGGCTTTCGCCTTGCCGACACCGAAGATGCCGCCGCCCATGGAGTTGCCGATGCCGCGGCTCATCCAGAAGAAAAAGACGAAAATCAGTATCCACGGCACGATGTTGATAAGCACCATGTACCAGATATCTTTCGATTTCTCGTATGCCACGTCAATCTGCGGCTTGCCTTCCTCGCGGCGTTTGTCGTTCACTTTCTGCACGAACTCCGTGAACGAATCGACCGATGGGATGAGGGCGGTGAGATAGCCTTTTGCCTTCTCGCCTTCTTCGCGTCCGCCGAATACGACGGAATAACTCTCGGGGCGTATGTGCGCCTTTGCCTTGTTGTCGTCATAGACCATCAGTTCGCTCACCATCCCCTGTTCTATATAGGCGGTGAACTTGGTGTAGCTCAGGTCCTTCTTCACCGATTCATCGCTGCTGAAAGGATTGAAGAAGGAGAAGGCGAGCAGGGCGAAAAGCACATAGTACAGCAGATTGATCCAGCGTCTTGGCTTGCGGTCGCCGTTGGGGGAGTTGTTCTCGGGATGCTTTGTCTGGTTATTCGTCGGCATAGTCGGTTCGTTTTCCATCATTCCACAGGTTTTCGATATCATAGAAGGCGCGTGGTTCGCGCTGCATGATATGTACAAATATCGTGCCGTAGTCTATAGCCACCCACTCGGCATTGTCTTTTCCGTCCACCGCAAGCGGGTGGATGCGCAGGGTGGTACGCACATAACGCTCCACCTCGTCGGCTATAGCAGCTACCTGCGTGGAGCTGGTGCCTTCGGCAATGACCATGCACTCAACCGGTGCGTCGGTTATTTTTCGCAGGTCGATGGACGTGATGCGCTGTCCTTTGCGGTTGCGGATTCCTTCGACAATGGTCTCCACAAATTTCTTGGTTGAAGGTTCTTTCATAATTCAGTTAAGTTTGCAGGTTCCGGAACGAGGTCAGATGCTCAGCACCTGGAGGGCCTGCCATTTGTCGTCTTTGATGTTTTTCTTGTATTTGATGGCCTGTGCGAGCGGGACATAGACCACCTCGCTGTTCTGCACGCCCACCATGATGCTGCGCTGCTCGTCAAGCAGAGCCTGTATGGCGGCGCAGCCGAGGCGGGAGGCGAGAATACGGTCATACGCCGTAGGACTGCCGCCGCGCTGCAGATGCCCGAGAATGGTCACGCGGGTGCCGTATTCGGGATGCTCCTTCTCAATCACTTTCGCCACAGCCTGCGCACCACCTTCGATGGCATGCTCCTGCACCAGCACGATGCTGGAGTTCTTGTGCTTGCGGCGGCCGTGACCGATGGCTGCCTCCAGCTGTTCCGCCACCGTCGCCTTCTCGGGGATGATGGCCGCTTCCGCACCTGCTGCGATGGCGGCACTGAGCGTCAGGAAGCCCGCGTCACGCCCCATGACCTCCACGAGGAACAGCCGCTCGTGCGATGTGCCGGTGTCGCGCAGCTTGTCCACGCACTCCATGATGGTGTTCAGGGCGGTGTCGTAGCCGATGGTGGCATCGGTGCCCCAGAGGTCGTTGTCGATGGTTCCCGGAATGCCGATGACGGGGATGTTGTATTCCTGCGCCAGCAGACGCGCACCGGTGAAAGAGCCGTCGCCGCCGATGACTATCAGGGCGTCAATCTTCTCCTTTTTGATGGTTGCATACGCGCGTGCACGCCCTTCCGGTGTGCGGAACTCCTCGCTGCGTGCGGATTTCAGTATGGTGCCGCCGCGCTGTATGATGCCGGACACGTCCTGGCTGGTGAACTCCTGCACTTCGCCGTCCATCAGACCTTTGTAGCCACGGAAGATGGCTTTCACACGGATGTCATTAATTATAGCCGCCCGCACCACTGCACGCACTGCCGCGTTCATTCCGGGAGCATCGCCGCCTGAGGTCAGCACCCCGATTGTCTTGATTGCATATTCCATAGTTGTTGTATTTTGTCCTTGCATTTTTCCATCAGCCATAGCGGGGTGGATGTGGCACCGCAGATCCCCACCCTCGTAGTGTCGCCTATGTGCCGTTCCGCCATCCATTCCGGCGTAAGTTCCTTTTCATCCGACACAAAAACCGTGCCGCTGTTCGCCTCCTTGCAGTGCGTGAACAGAACCTGGGCGTTGGAGGACTTGCGGCCACCCACAAACACCACGATGTCGTTCTCCCGTGCGAAAGCGCGCAGATTCTCCACGCGGTTCGCCACATTGCGGCATATCGTGTCGTGCCACTCGAACACCCCTCTCTGTTCAGCAGGCAGCGTCTCACGGCGCGCGTTGATGGTATCCACCAGCTCATGGAAGTCCTCCAGCGACTTGGTGGTCTGCGAAAACAGGTACACATCCTTTCTGCAGTCTATTCGGTCTGCCTCCTCCTTGCTTTCCACCACCACCGCCTTGTTCTCCGTCTGCCCCTGCAGCCCTATCACCTCCGCATGCCCCTGCTTGCCGAATATCACTATCTGCGCCTGCGGGTGCGCCTCATAGGTGCTGCGGATGCGTTCCTGCAGCCGCTTTACCACAGGGCATGAGGCGTCTATTATCTCTATTCCGTTCTCCTCCGCCGTCCTGTAGGTGGCGGGCGGTTCGCCGTGGGCGCGCAGCAGGACGCGCACATGGTGCAGGCGGTGCAGGTCGTCGTTGTTGATGGTCTGCAGGCCGAGAGCCGCCAGCCGTTCCACCTCCTGGCCGTTGTGTACGATGTCGCCGAGGCAATACAGCTGCCCGTGCTTCAGTTCCTCCTCCGCTTTCCGGATGGCGCTCGTCACCCCGAAGCAGAAACCGCTCCCTGTGTCAATGGTTATGCGCACTGTCCTGAACGGCTTGGTTGAAATAACCGATAACCACCTGCATCTGCTCCTCGCGGGTCATGTGCGAGTTGTCCACCACAACGGCGTCCTCCGCCTGACGCAGCGGACTCTCGTCGCGGTGCGTGTCGCGCCAGTCGCGGTCGTTCACGTCCGCCAGCACGTCGGCGAACACGGGGTTCGCGCCTTTCAGCTGCAGTTCCTCGAATCGACGCTGTGCGCGCACCTCCGGCGAAGCCGTGAGGAACAGCTTGAGTTCGGCATCGGGGAACACCACTGTGCCTATGTCGCGGCCGTCCATGACGATGCCCTTGTTTCTGCCCATGAGCTGCTGCTGCGCCACAAGGTAGCGCCTCACCTCTTTCACGGGCGACACCTGCGAGGCCATGCTGCCCACTTCCAGACTGCGTATCTCGGTCTCCACGTCGCGCCCGTTGAGCAGGGTGTGCTGGCTGCCGTCCTCCTGCAGGGCGAAACCTATTTGTATCTCCGGCAGCAGCGGTATCAGACTCTCCGCCGGATGGTCCGTCCTGCAGCGCGGGTCACGCATCATGAACAGTGCCACCGCCCTGTACATCGCCCCTGTGTCCACGTATGTATAGCCCGCGTAATGCGCCAGCTGCTTGGCTATCGTCGATTTGCCGCACGACGAATAGCCGTCTATCGCCACTGTTATCTTTTTCATTTCAGCATGCTGTTTATGTCAAAACTCAACGATGCCTGATAGGTCAGGTTGCTCTTGGTGTACTGGCTCAGGGCGAAGCCGAAGCGCAGCATCTTTATCCTCACGCCCGCTCCTACGGCAAAGCCTGCAAAACTGCGCTGGTCCTTGAGCTGCATCTCCGCGCGGTGGCGGTGGTTGTAACTCAGCGTGAGGTAGAACCGCTCGCTCTTCGGGATGATGTCGAGGGCGAAGACGGTGTGGCGGAACATCATGTCATACCATTTCACGTCGGTCTGCTCGTCCTGCGGCGCGTTGGTGACTTCGTAGTTGAGGTTCCACCGCTGCATGTTGTGTATGGTCATGCTGAAGCGCAGCGGCGCGTGCTTGACGCGGTAAGATATGCCCACCTCGAGATTCAGCGGCAGCTGCTCCCGCTGCTGGCCGCCCTCCAGCGTGTAGAAGCCTTTCAGCTGCCATCCCACATTGCGGAGTGCGAGACCCACATGCAACGCCGAGTCCTTCGTCTGGAAATGCCCGCCCACGTCAGCGGCAAGGGCAAAGGCGGAATAGCTCTCGTAGAACGACATCACCGGCTTCAGGGCCACGCCCACTGTGAACATGCTGCCCAGCTGGCGGGCGTACATCAGGTCAATCTGTATGTCTTTCGCCGTGAAGGTGTTGCCTTGCAGGTTGCCGTGTATGTCGGCGTATTTGAACTTGCCGTAGTCCAGATACTGTATTCCCGCGGCGAAGCAGTTCGGCTTGTCGTCCGTGTCAGGATTTTTCTCAAACCCCGCACGGCCGAAACTGTGTCCGTAGATGGCGGTGCCGCCCATTATGCCGGGCAGGTAGTACGAGTAGTTCAGACTCAGTATCTGATGTGTCATGTCGCCCAGCAGGGCGGGGTTCAGCATTGCCGACGACAGTTCGCCGTCCCTTATTGTCACGTTCTCACCGCCCAACGCCGCCAGCCGCGATGACACGGGCAGGTTCAGGAAGTTGTAAACGCTGCTTCCCGCCCCCGTTATCTGTGCGCTTGCCTGCGCCGCAAACACCTGCAGCAGCACCAGCACCAGTATTGTTCTTGTCTTATTTGCCATACTTACAGTCCGATTACAAACAGGTTGTATCAAAACATCTGACACAGCCTCACTTTGTAATGCGGCTGCAAAGATACGTTTTTTCTCTGAAACGTGCAATAAAATTCTCTAAAACCTGCAATAATTTTTTCTCAAACACGGAATGACAGAAACAGCAGGCACGAGCTTTGGTCGTGCCTGCCGATGCATAAACCATGTCCTGACACAGATTCAGATGTGTCACTGACACTGGTATGTCATCCGGCTGCGTGCAAGACAAAGATTGCAAGACAACAGCTTGTCATACAAAGGTTACTCACCGATAACCAAATTTTGATCATCATTATCCACAGAAACTTTGGTCGGACTGGCACACAGCATTCCTGTGAACTTGTATAAATCTATGATAATTACAGGTTTCTTATAAGTCTGTTTCATAGTATCTTATTTGTATAATGTTATCTTATGATTTTTTGTCCATTGATGATAAACACCCCATGTGCGGAAGGTTGTGCCACCGGTCGTCCTAGCACATCATACATCATATACTGCGTATTGTCTTCCGTCTCCGTCATGGAGGTGGGCAGTTCGTGGCTACCATCTTTCCCTATCGCCATACGGCGGCGCCCGGGTACGGGAGCAGGTGCTTCCGGCGAGCCGGCTTCAGCCACTTCGCCCATCTTTACATAGGCGCGGTTGGCATACAGACGGCAGTTGCCTCCGCAGCGTTGAATCTTGTTGCTTGCAATCAGATAGTTGCCCTCAAGCATATTGCCTGATGCCCCTTTCGCGCCATCGGTGATGTCGGCGAATGTGCCATACAGACCATTGTTATGCCCCGCTTCAGAAGCCGCATTTTCTGCCACGTAGTAAACGGCTATCGCTTCCGCCTCCGGCATGATGATATAGGGCATACCGGCTTCCAGTTCCGTCACTTCTTCCAGTTCAACGGAAAGCGCATTGCCCATGCCGTCCGTCTCTTTGTTCAGAAGGCGGAAGAATGTCGCTCCCTCAAAGCGGTTAGATGCGTATGGCAGGCAGATGCTGCCGATACGCCCCCGGGTCAGGTTGTCACGGATATAGAGCTGCCAATCCTCGTTGCTGTAGAAGTGGCTGCCGTCGGCGTTGTCACACTCATGTACCGTCATTCCTCCAAGTACCGGCAGCGGATCTACGCCTATCTCCTGTCCGAAGGCATTGCCGAGCAGGTAGGCAGCCTTGCCTGACGCAAAGTCTTCTTCCGGGAGAATGGTGGTAGTAGCAGCGGAAGTAACTTCGTATCCGTAGGCGCAGGAGGCATACGCATTGTCGTATGTTCCCGCGTATCTGCCATGAATAGCACCATTGTCTGCACCTGTTGCAGTGATGACACCGGTATTATAAACATTGCGGAAAACGGTATTATTTTCTCGCAAATATCCGCATATACCGCCGACACCGTTTTTGCCTGTGATATGACCATGATTGTAGCAGTTCAGGAATTCCACCGCCGCATAATAGGCATATCCTGAAATGCCGCCTACACAACTGGTGTTGTTTGTGGCTGTTATATCCGCCTCATTGCCGCAATGGTCAATAGATGAGTAAGAGTAGCCGACAACACCGCCTACATACTTATTTCCATGAACTGTCACACGGTTGATACAATGAGATATTGTTCCACCGTTCAGAATGCTGACTATGCCGCCTATATAATCTCCGGTGCTGGAAACTTCGCCCTCTACTGTCAAATTCGAGATGTTGCCGTTAACATAACTAAACAATCCCCGTCGGTTACTTGTATTGTTGATATACAGCCCTCGGATGGTGTATCCCTGTCCGTCAAACGAGCCGGAAAAAGCGGTACTAGTGTTAGCTCCTCCTATCGGACTCCACGGCTTTGAGTCGAGCGAGATGTCGTTGGCGAGTTTGCCTTTTATGTCTCGTTTTTCACCCACTTGATTGGCGAACCACTTGAGATGATATCCCGAGCGGATGATATACCAGCCGTCCTCCAGTTCCGGTTCGATGGCTGTCGTGCCGTCCCAGCTGTTGTCTATTTCCATTTCAACAGTCACGGTGGTCAATTGTTCGCTTTGGCTGTTGATAACCACATCCCCTACGGCATCGTTGTATTCGTCCCTCGTAACGACATAATGATAGGTTCCGGGGGAAGTGACCGTATAGATACCGTCGCCATTAGCGCTGATTGCCTCGTCTGCCTCATTGGTCAGCGTGACGGTGGCATCCGCCGGTGTCAGGGCAAAAGTCAGTTTCTTCTTCTCCGGCAGCACGGGATACGGGTCCACACCCTGCATTTGCGGCCAGCCGAGCGCGGTGGCCAGTGTGCCGTCAGCGCAAGTCAAAGCATCAAGCACCACGGTCTGGGCAGTTGTGGCTGCTCCATACGCCGCCATCGCATAGCCGTTGGTGAGATTCGCATGCTGCGAGTTGCCGCAGACAGCCCCCATGGCGTTGCTGATTGTTGTGTTGCCGTATGTGTCGGTGGTCGCACGTGTATTCAGCAACGCGCAGTTATATATATTCTTTATGTTGGCTGTTTTTTCGCTGTAACCGGCAATGCCGCCCACATTGGTTGTGCCGCTGACCGCCGCTTGGTTGTAGCAGTTGCGGATAGTGTCCGTAGCGACATGGAGTTCACCGGCTATGCCGCCGACGCGCCCTGTGCCATAGACCAGTCCCTTGGCAGAACAGCCCACCACGGCGGCATTCGCGCCTCCTATATAGCCTACTATACCACCTGCATAGGTGTTTTCTGCTGTTACCGTTCCCTTGAAATGGCAGTTCTCTATGCGGCCGGCTTCCAGATTGCCAGCCACTCCGCCCGTCTGCGTGGAAGTGGAGCGCACCTCGCCTTCCACCGTCAGGTTCTTCACCGTGCCGCTCACTTTGCCGAACAGCCCCTGCATCGTTGTTGTGGCATCCACGTTCAGTCCGCGTATGGTAAAGCCTTGTCCGTCAAAGACTCCGAGATAAGGTTTCGCCGATGTACCGATGGCAGTCCAACTGCGTCCGCCCAAATCTATGTCGGCAGTCAGAACGGCATTAAGAGCCGAAGTAGAAGTCTTAGCCGTATTTGCGAGCCACGCCAATTCAGCCGCCGTGCCTATCTGATACACACCCGCCTTGACTGTCGGTTCGGTCTTGGTTGAGCCGTTCCAAGCCTGTGCCGTAGCCGTCATGCTTACAGGGATAGCCACTTCTGTAGCGGAGGTCATGGAGACGGTGAACGCACTGTGTACGGGGGCATATCCCGAAGCAGTGATGCTGTAGGTGAACGAACCGTAAACCACATCGTAACTGCCGTCCTCGGCGGCTTCCAATATCTCCTGCCGCTCGTTCCTTACCGTAACAGCAGCACCTGCAGGCAGGTCGCTGAATCGCACCGTGTGGTGGGCAAGAGCTGTCACATTGAACCGGTATTCGGGCAGCCTGCCGAGAGAGGCTTTGATATTCGGATAGTTCATTTCTGTTCGAATGACTCCGTTGGTGCGGTTGATAAGGCGGTGACTTCCTGCCGACACGCCGTAACCCGAGGTCAGTATGCATCCGCCTGACAGTACATGCTCGCCGGAAGCGGTCAGCGGAATGGTATAGGTGTATTCCTGTGCGGAAGCGGCGGACGCGAAGGTGTATTGTCCCTTGCCGCCGTATTCCGACAGGTCGTTCGATACGCCGTTGTAGTTGATATAGGCGGACTGGTTATATACACGTGACATCTTGCTCAAGGGGTGAAACAGTCCGCTGTATTGTATGCGCACCCTGTCGCCTGCGCGATAAGGCTGCCCGGGGCGTGAGAAGTTGGTCACGGTGCGTGTGCAGGGCTTGGCGGTGATGACCTGATACTCGCTCACTCCGTTGCTGTTGGTCAGGCGGACAATATTCCGTCCGTGGTGCAACTGCAGTGTGTAGGATCCGTCCGCAGCACGTGCCACCGCATTGAAGCCGCCGTATGTGACACTGTTCGCGCCGATAACCGGATAGGCGATTGACACATTCGCCACACCTGACGGGGTGAACGTATAGTCGGCATGACCCTCGCTTTCCAAGTAATAAATGACATCATGTTCCGCATCTATTGCGTTCTGCGAAAGTTTCACCGGTACTTCGCCGCCGTTCATGTCGCTCACCAGCTCCGAGTTCATCCCCTCATTGATGTACATGTTACGGCTTATCCCGCTTGCCGCATCGTCCACTGTCACCACGAACACGCCTGTGTTCTCCGGCCATAGAGCCGACCAGTCGGTGCCGCCCATATACGGCGACACACTGCTTTTGCCATAGATGCGGGTCTGCATCGCATCGTATGTGACCAGCACAATGGCAGTGCCAGCTCCTACGGCGTTGATGCGTGTCCATGCGTCGGTGGTCGTATGATACCGTTCGAGGGTTATCACGGAGTTGTCCTCTTCTCCGTTGAGGTTCAGCACCCGGAAACGGTAGTCCGGATCCACATAGTTGTTGTCCGTTATGTTGTCGGTCAGCTGCCATGTGCGTTGCGCGAGCAGATTACGGGAAGTGCCTTCCGTCATCTTCAGATGACAGTTCTCATTGACATTCAGCAGTATGTCCGCAACATTATAACCGTCGTTGGCAGTGACATCGTGGTTGATATATTGCGGCGAGACGGCATGCAAATCCTCCTGCGTGAAGGTCAGATTGTTCATCCCGATGACAAACTCGATGAGTCCTGCCTGCGTGCAGTAGCCGTCTCCCCATACGCGGAATAACTTCTTTGTACCGAATACGCCCAAATCGGATGCATAGTGATATACCTTTGTGCCGCCGGCTGTTGTCACCTCGTCCGGCTCAGTCTCCGTAAACGGCTTGTAGTCATCCGTCTTCTCCCCCATCTGCACGAATGCGTCATCCGGAACGGTGATGGTGAAATCACGTATCTGCCGGAAGTTGAATGTCACGTCGGTGTTGGCGGTTATACTCCTGCTGATGGAGGAAGTCTGATAACCTTCCGCCACCCTGGCCGCTACGGGAGTGGCAATGAAATCGGATGTGGAACTCTTGATTGCCAGCACCGAACCGTTGTCTGAAGTGCCGGACAGACGCCCCGGAATGGAGACATAATCCTTGTTGCTTAGTTTCAGATTCGGCTCGCAGGTATAGTCCGTTCCGTAAACAAAACCGTTGTTGGGCGATTTCAGGGTAACGGTCATTATCTCGAAACTTTTCTTCGTGCTGCTGATTTCCAGTTCCAGCGTGCCGTTCACGGTGGTTCCGTCGGAGGCAAATCCTGTCAAGATATACGTTCCTGCGTCCGCATCAAAACTATAGGTGCGGCTTGACGGCGTGCCTACGCTCACCGCAGCATTGGTCGATTTGTTTTTGAGCGACATGGTCTGACTCACCGAATTCATTTTCACGGTGACGCTCACAGCCGACATGTTCAACACACAGAGGGTTGACAAACAAACTGATAATAAAAGTTTTTTCATTGTTGTATGTTTTATTCTGTTTTCCGTCATAAGAATCCGCCCTTCTTGTTCAATCCACCACAATCTTTTTCGTTTCCTTCCCCTGTCTCACCACATAGACTCCCCGTTTTGAGGGCAGCATATTGCCTACCCAAGTCCCGCTGACCGTATAGACGTACAGGACGCCCTGCCGCTCTTCCGCAGCAGTCAGGTCTGTGGTGGCGGATTTGGTGGTGGCTTTCACGGAAGCCCGGGGCGAGATATTGCCGGCCGCATCCTTTGCCGCCACTTCTATCAGATACTCCTTGCCGGGGTCAAGACCTGTCAGCGTATAGAAGGTGTCCGTCAGGTTGCGGGTGGCAACCCCATCCACCCAGATGGTGTATCGGGTGACGCCCACATTGTCTGTAGCAGCCTCCCATTGAAGGGCTATCGAATAGACCGACGCTTCTGCCTTCAGCCCTGTGGGGGCATTCGGAGCCGTCTTGTCTGCCGTCTTTGAGTTTATAATGGCAGGTTCCGACTTTCGTGTGCCGGAAACAGCCACCACCGAAAGCGCATACTCTTTATAAGGCTGCAAACCGCTGAATACAAATGTGTTTGTAGTGCTTGTGCCGGCCGTTTCGCCGTCTATGAGCAGCAGATACTGCTCCGCATCAGCCACTTCTTCCCAGGTCAGGGTCAGGCTGGTCTCCTCCGTGCCTGTCACCTGCAGACCTGTCGGGCGGGCTATGCCGTCGCCGGCATCATCCGTCACCGTCAGACGGCATAGGCAGAAATACACCGCCGTGTTCGCTCCGTAAAGCGCACTCTCGTCCGTGGTCTTCATGGTGAAATAGATGCCGCTCACCGTCCCCAGGGCCGACAGGTCAAAATACTCCCACTGGTCCGACTGGTGCAATGCGCCGTCGCTGAACTCCGCCAGTGTCAGTTCGGCGGTCGTACCGGTGGGTTCGTCGTATTGGTTCAGTCCGTGGGCTGTCAGTGTGAACTTGTCGCCTTCCTTATTGAAACCGGATGCGAAACCGTCACCGTTGATATTGCCGTAATAGGGCCACGGGTGGTTGCAGATGTAAACGCCGATAGGCTTGTGCTGCCGGTCGTCGGTGAAGTCCACACGCAGGCTGTGGTACATGTTGTCAGTCTGCTCGAGGCGGTATCCCCAGTAGGCCACAAGATACGGCGCCCCGTACTCCGCATCCCCTTCCTCGTTCAGGCCGCCGCCTGCCATACAGCCCCACTGGTGCTTTATCCAGCCGTCGGAGCCGCCGTTGCCGTAGTCGTCCGTATCGCTGTTGGTGCACAAGGTGAAGCCGTCCCAATACGACATACCCATGCCCGCATCGGCAGAACCCGTATGGGAAAAACGGAAGATGCCCTGACTGATTGTTTTGCCGTCAGTATATGTATCTGTCCAATAGCCGTTTGCTGTTTGCGGATACGACTCAAGGACTTTCGACAAATCCAGAGTCTGCACCCCGAAAGAGGATATCAGAGGCAGACAGATTGCAAAAATACTCAGAGGCAGTCTCTTTTTCATTGCATTATCCTGTTTAATTGTTGTTCAACCAAGCATATACGTCACAAAGGCTGCTGTCGGACAAACGAAGCAACCTGCACAAAAAAGCACTATATGAGTTCTTTTTGAAACATTTGCATTACTCCATTCCGCGAGAGACAGCAATATCACCTTGAGGCAGGTCTTCTGACTTATCCCATTTCTGTCGCGCCTTCTCACCGCATTGGCGGCAATGACATGATGCGACAGCGTTTACAGGACTTACAGCAGCGCGTCTGTACAGGAATTGCACCTGTTTCCCTTTTAATCCGTTGTGTGACACATCAACGGAACCACAAGAGGTTTTCGGCACTTTTACCAAAAACGCTGCAAAGATACACTGATTTTTCCACTTGTACAAATAAAAGTTCGTTTTTTCGACAAAACGGCAGTTTCCGGCAACAGATTTCGGTCAGACCCAAACGATGCCTGAACTTCTGTCTGTCCGTGTATGTCGTATTCCGTTTGCGGATGCAAAGATACGATAGCGGGGTTTTGAATTTTCCCGTTGCTTCTCGTTCCTTTCCGTCAGGCAGGATATATCCGTCAGCAGCACCGAACTGGAAACTGGAACGTGCCTTGACATAGAATCCTGCACGCGCCACAGCTCCTGCCATCAGTCCGGCGGAGTATTGGAACGGTCGGGGCGATACGGCTCCTTCCGCCAGAATGAATGTCCTCCACGGGGTGTTGGCACGCACTGAGAACACCACATTGTCGGCTTTGAAACGTCCGTTGGTTTCGTCCATCACCTGCCATGCGATACGTTTCTGTCCGCCTGCCTCAATGTGTCTGCCTATGTCGCCCGATGTCTTGTCTGTGCGGATGCGCTTGCCGTCCACAGTTACGCTCAGTGTCACATTCGCCCGTGCAGACAGGTCATAATAGACCGCAATCTCGCGCCCTTCCTGTTGCGCACGGATGTTAGTAACCTTTTGCGCAGAAAGAGGAATCGTGGCAAGCCATAGCCCGATGAGTATGTTTCTACACTTTTTCATCTGTTAAAAATATATTTTCTTTAACTTTTTTAGAGAAAAACTTGCACATATCAATTATTTGCTATACTTTTGCAACCGGAATAAAATCATTCTGACACCAAAACAACATCAAAAAGGAGGCAATTATGTCACAATCAGCAATGACCATCCGCGTGGATAGCAGACAAAAGACCCGGTTTGACGCACTTTGTGAGCAGTTCGGTATGAGTGCTAACGCAGCAATCAATGTATTCATCAATGCCGTTGTACGGACTCGTTCCATTCCTTTCAAGGTAAGCGCGGAATCGGACGAGACAGGCAAGCGCGCGTTAGAGGCATTATATACTGCCGATCGTTCCAACAGGCCTGAAATGACTTTGGATGAAATCAATGAGGAGATTCGCGCAGCCCGTCGCGAGCGTAAAGAACGTCTTGGGCGTGAACGTCAACAGCAAAACGCCTGATTATGATTTATGCTGTGATTGACACAAACGTTTTTGTGTCCGCGTATCTGACGCATAACCTGAATTCGGCTACAACCAAAATAGTTGAACATTTGCTGAACGGAAAAATAACGCTTTTGTACAACATTGAGATTATGGCTGAATATGAAGATGTTCTGTCACGCTCTTATCTTCGGATCAGTCCAGTAGAACGCGATACATTGTTTGATTTTATCCGCAAGAATGGTATTTTGGCGAATCGCACTACCTTCAAAGATTTGTTCATCGATGAAGATGACCGGGTCTTTTATGAAGTAATGCTGTCTGAGGACGATTCTTTCCTTGTGACCGGCAATCTTAAACATTTCCCGGTTAGCCCCCGCATCGTTACTCCGGCACAGATGTTGCAAATAATGGAAGAAAAGTAAGTCTTCTCTAAAAATGTCAAAGATCATTTGTTGTCAAGGGGCTTCGGCTCCTTGATGTGGGTTTATTCTTTTTTTTGATCGTATCCAAATGAAACGCTTTCATCAAGTCGTGGCTGAAGTGCTGGTAGAACTTACTGCCCCATTGGGTTTCTGCCTTGGCTGCAACCATCTCCTCACCGATAGACCAATAGAACCGAATCTGCTCCTGATTCATACCTACGGATGTGCGATATTGCACCATCCTGGCACGTTCTATCACATGATGCAGCAATTGCTGATATTGTTCGTCCTGAGATATATGCTGGATTTGTGGCGTCATCACCGTTATATTTTTGTGTAACTGCTTCCTGCTGTTTTACTGTTTTACGTCATGGATATGCCGGCAGTGTGCTAAATACCTTTGCGGGTGCAAAGATACGATAGCGGGGTTTTGCGTTGTCGGTTTCTGTCGGTTTCTGTCAGTTTTTGTCAGTTTAATGCAGAATAAAGCAGTTTCTGTCAGTTTACAGTCCGCTTCATTTCACGGAGTAAAAAACAAATTCCGGCAGAATATATACCCCTCCATAATATAGCAAAAAAACAGCTACCAACCTATCACCTAAAATGCAACTTTTTTTCAAAAAAATGCACTTTTCTTCGTAACTGACACAAATACAAGCGCAAAAAAAATCACTACCTGTCGGAAGCACAAGTCGGGATTTGAAGGGACTTGGCAGAAAATTAGGGGATATAACCGGAAATGTCCGCAGATAACAAACAAGCAGGCAATAGGATTGCCCTGAAACCACCAAGAAAATATTCGCCGCAAGCGGCGATGTCGAATCCCATCCGACCCTATGGACGAAAGGAAACCGGCTGCAGAAGGGGCAATGGAGGCAAGGGGATTAAAACGCTGCTCCTACGACACAGAATACTGCTAATGCCGGCTTTATTTAAGTTTCCACGTCTCCCACGAGTCGCTGACGGCGGCAGAGGGCGTTACGCAAGGAGTCTGCTTCTTGTCGTTTTCCTCAATGGATTGCCGGCGGACTTCTTTGATGATGTATTCGCTTAATTGCTGTAAGGTTACATCGCCTTTCGTTTCTTGCAATTTCTTTAACAGATAATAAGTGAACATCCCATGCTGTTTGGTGGAATAAGGATAAGCCGTTTCATCGCCTTGTGCGGCGGAGAATACAACCATATTGCCTTGGGGCTGTCCGGGACGTGCTTTCAATGCTACACCCCGTGCCTCGGCAAGCATACCTTGTTCGCGTTTGCTGCCACTGAAACATGCATCCATAAACACGGAAATATGATTGGCAGACAGTTCGCCTAATGCAGTATAAAGGTCATCCAACTTATAACAGGTGGTCAGGTCATTTATGACACCGTCCACAGGCAATAAATATGCGGTTTTGCTTTGCTCGTCAGGAATTCCGTGTCCGGCATAATAGAATATGATATTGGGTTGGTCATATTCTTCTACCTTCTCACGCAAGAGATTGACACTGTATTTAATCTGGTTTCCTGTAGCATTTGGATATTCACGGATGTGCTTGGCCGGAATGCCAAGTGTCTGTTCGCAGTATTGACGGAATATTTTACCATCATTCAGAGCAAAGGGAACCGAGGCAACTTGTTGATAGTTCTCATTCGCGATTATAACAACGAAAGTATTGTTATTGTTCTTCTTGTCTGTCTGCGGTATATTCCGGTCCACATCGCTCGTCATCATCGCCAGTTGTATTTCCTTGCGTTCCTGTTGCGGCTCGTCTTTGGCGGCTATATCGATACTACTAGACGTTGTTTGGTTAAGGGCTATATTAAGTTGTTTGTTTTCAGCAAACTTACCATACCGCTCTTTAACATCAATCGTGATGGGGATATTGGTGGTAGAATAATTATTGTTTGCTATCAAAGTATAAGAAACCTGCATTACTTCACCGGATTTGATTTGCGTAAACCGCAGTTCCGTGTTGTCATCCATAACAAAAACTCCTGCAGGAAGGTTCAGTTTGACCTTCACATCCTCGGCTGTACCATATTTTGTATTCTGCAAATTAAACGACAAGGTGAACGGCTCCATCTTTTTGATTTTGCCGGAAGTAGAAGCGACGTTATAATCTACTACTTGCAAGAAAGGAGGCTCATATGCTTTTGTAGCTACCGTCAAGTCAAATGGAGCAATTCCCCATCCGTTGGGTTCATAGACCTCGATGGAGAAAGTTACTTTGCCATCTTGGGTGTTGATGTCTGTAGTCACAGGAATGGGAACCTCATATGTTTGTCCGACAGCAATTTCGGGAAGTTTGATGTTTTGTACTTTGATTCCAAAAGTAGAACCACTTAATTTTACTCTTGCTTCGCAATTATTGGCTGCACTTTTGCCGTTGTTTTGAATCTTAAAACGTATTGTGCATTGTTCCGTTGCATTTATGGCATCATTGTGAGTTGCATCTGTAAAAACAAGAGTTCCTTCTAGCAATGTCAACAAAGGTGGCTGAGACGGATGGGATTGCTGCTGAAGTTGTTGAGGTGGATTATTTCTATCGTACGCTATATTTGTTGCGGATGATATGATGATGCTAGTGCGGGACAGATCCAAACCTTTTGGATATATTACATTCTCCAGTCTTAAGCATAATTCGAAAGCATAATCTCCAATGCTTTTGACGCTGTTACCAATAGTCACACTCGTCAGACCGGAGCAATCAAAGAAAGCTCGACTTCCGATGCTTGTGACGCTATTGGGTATCTCAATACTTGTCAGACGGGAGCAACTCTCAAAAGCTCCACGTTCAATGCTTTTGACGCTGTTACCAATAGTCACACTTGTCAGACTAGAACAACCTTTGAATGCATAATCTTCAATGATGGTGACGCTATTAGGTATTTCAATACTCGTCAGACGGAAGCATTTATTGAAAGCATAATCTCCAATGCTTTTGACGCTATTTGGTATCACAATACTCGTCAGACGGGAGCACTCACTGAAAGCACCCCATCCAATGCCTGTGACGCTATTGGGTATCTCAATACTCGTCAGATGGGAGCAACCACTGAAAGCACCAGCGGCTATGATTTTTATTCCATCAGGGATGGTATATGCTCCCGAATAGGAAGTTGGCATATAGGCAAAGACATGAGCATTATAAACGGGACTCGTCAGACCAGAGCAATTTTGGAAAGCCCAACCTCCAATGATTGTGACGCAATTAGGAATTGTGACACTCGTCAGTTCAGAGCTATTTCGGAAAGCCTTATTATCAATGCTTGTGACGCTGTAGGTATCGGAGTCGTATTCTACTGATGAAGGAATAGTAGCAGTTGTTAAGCCGGAGTAATTGGATGAAGTTTCATTCTGATACGTCACCTCTGCTGTTTGGTTGATGGCATCGAGGTTGTAATACAGGTCGCCTATTTGAACTCGTTCGTATTCCCAAGCAACCATCGTTCCTACGCTTGCTATCAACACGAGGAGAAAAGTGAAAATTTTGTATTTCATAATACACATTATTGCTCGTTTTTTATTTGCTCATAGAGTTGTTTACCCTTGTCCGTCAAGTAATACGCTTGCTTAGAACTCTTGGGTTTGTCGGGATATAGCATAGCTACATAACCTGCTTCTATTGCAGGACGTAGAACCTTCTGTTCAAGAGGAGTATGAGACTTGTACGGTAACTTGCCCAACTTGGCTAATTTCAATAACTCAGTTTTGGGCAACCTATTACCAGATAAACATAATATCAATGATTTAACTTGGCTACTAACTTGGCTAAATTCTTGACCGAGTTCCTGTCCAAGTTCAGCGTTTACGCTTTTTTCATCGTCTGTGGCTATAGGTATTTCTACAGCAAAAGCAGTTATATAATCCACACGGAACAGTGGTTCGGGATTGCCGTTTTCTGCAAGCAGGGATTTGACTTCTCGGATACCATGATTGAACATATTGACATAGTTGAGCGTCTTCATCATTTCCGCCAAGACCGAATTGCGGTAGTCGTTCACATTCGGGAAGTTCTCCGGCCGTGCCTGACCATACAAACCGCCCGGGTTCAGTATTTCTATATGGTCATCAAACTGATAAAGGCGTGTCGGCGTGTTCGCCTGATAGTCACGGTGCATAAGCGCATTCATGAGCAACTCACGAAGTGCCTTGTACGGGTAGTTATAGACATCTTTCTCCCGTAATATGCTTATCGGTATCGGGCGTTTGGTGATGATAGCGTCCTGTATGAAACTCTCCAAACGCGGCAGAATACTATAAAGCGGACCTTCAAAACGACGCTCGTTGAGTATTTTTCCTCCTGTATCTTTGCCCGCAAAACGCACGAACTGCACCAAATCACCCGGCATAAAGTAACGCGGGTTCTTCCCGAACATGATAAGTGCCGCATACGTCGGGCAGTGCCACTGAAGATTATATAGATGCAAAGCCGCCAGCTGTTCCTCAACCGAGCGGTCGTCTGTAGCCAACACTTCCGGCGCGATAGCTTTGGGCATATATTCTTTTTGGATAGTCTGAACGTCTATGTCATCTAATGTCGCCTCACGGCAGGGGCGGGTGTCAAAAGTCGGCAACGAAGCTGCACAGCGTTCTGCCAATATGCGTTCTTCCTCGCGTGAAGCGATGTCACGCCTCGGACCTATGCGGACAAATGTGCGACCGCGGTAGCGAATAGGTGTATCAAAAGACGGCGTTACATCCACAACAAGCACATCCCCTTCAGGCGTTTCCACTTTCTCTGTAGTCATAACAGGAAGCGGCAGTATGTTGCCGTCAGAACGAATCGCACTGATACGTTTCAGCAATGCATCATCTACTTTAAGTCCGCTTATGTTTCCTTTATCATCCACGCCAATAAGCAGATAGCCATGCTTGCGCTGTCCGGGTAAGTCGTTGGCGAAAGCACATATCGCTTCCTGAAACTTATCCATGTCGCTTGTGGAAACGGTTCGCTCTATGCGATAACTCTCGTCAAGATGGATAAGGTCATATAATTCCTGTATAGTCATGTTATGATGTTTTGCGCGGGTTTATGTCAATTTAATTAATACGTTTAGCGTCAAGGACAGGACGGTATTTTGAACTCATGCAAAAAATGCACATGTTGTGTCTTATTTATTTATTGTTGTTGTCAATTATTTCCCAATGACCGCCTTTGTCCGGCCCGATACGGCGGATGATGCCTTGTGCCTGTAATTTCTTAAGATGCACTTGCACATTGCGAGGGGCAATACCAACCTCTTTGGAAATAGAAAGTGCAGTAGCCCTGGGATGTTTCCATATTATTTTTACAATCTGTGCTTGCATCGCAGATAATTTTTCTACGATTTTTACTACGATGTTCTCCGTAGTTTTCTCCATAGTCATCTAATCACCTTGGCTGTTGGCAAAGGCGCACAACTCTTTCAGGAAATCATCTCTCCAGTTGCGTTTGAATTCAGTATGTTGGTCTTCTTTCATCCCTGCACCAATTGCGCTGCAAAGGTAAAAATTTTTTTCTGATTGTGCAATATTTATGGTAAAAATCGGAAGACTCTTCATTCAGTCATATTCCTGTCATCTTCTGTAGTCGGTTGGGGTGGAATGGTTGCTGTTTATAAGACGGCGTGAAGGTAGCGTATCCCTACGGCAAGGGTAGCGCAACCCTATACGATCCGCATTGCCGTGTTGCGGAGTGCGAGACCTGCATGCAACGCCGGTTTTTTGGTCAGTGTTTTACAGCAAAGGCACTCACTTTCGGGATGAGTGCCTTTGCTGTAAAGCGGAACGACATGGTGCAAAGAGAAGGACAATGCTTACTTCATTTCCTGTCCCTGCAAGGTATAGACCTTACCGTCGCGGAGGATGAGGACATGACTGTCTTTGACAATCCTAACCGGTAATTGGCCATCGGTGATTTGTACTTCACCGATGCCTGTCACGCCCCCGTCCGGCAGAATCTTGATGCCATACAATTCCACCCGTTTCTCCTCATCGTTTGTCTGCTTGAGGATGTGTCTTGCCGGACTGCCTGCTGCCTGTATTGAAGCGTGAATGCAAACGAGTGTCGGTTCCGTAATGTCATATTGTACCACAGCCTCTCCGCGCTCGTCCCGCGTCAGGTGCGCTACGCCGCTGTTGCCGATATGCACACTCAGTTGCATGCCGTAGGTGCAGATGTCGAGTTTCATTTCTCCCGAACCGGCAGGCAGGAAGAAGGAAACACCGCTGAAAACAGAACCGAAATCGCCGATACCTTTCAGGATATTATCCATCAGTTGCGCTACGTTGGCATCATCCAAGATGGTATGCAACTCTACACATTGCTTGGATTCGTTATAGGAATCCGTTGCCTGCAGGTTCAGCAATACGGCAGAAGAGGACGGGCCACCGACTGTAAAGGTAATGGCGGTTTCCTTGTTCGGCTCAGTCTCAACAGGCTCCAAGTCCGAAATCGGGTTGTCCGGAATGACCTGTCTATTGGTGAAGTCTTTCCATATTTCGGCCTCTTTGTACGCATCCAAACTATTGGCCGGAACATAAAGCGGAATGGATTCCGGCACATTTCTAAATGCATAATTATTCCCGCACGCAGGAGGTGTAAGAGCCTTGCATATAATACTCTTCAAACCTGTGCAGCCCGAGAAAGCACTCTTTCCAATGTCGGTGACACCTTCCGGAATCACTATAGCAGTCAAGCCGACACACCCCTCAAAAGCATAATCCTCAATGCTTGTGACTTCGTTAGGAATCGTGGTGTTTTGGCAACCTGCAACCAGCTTATTCGTAGCCGTTTCTATAATAGCATTACAATTATCACGGCTATCATAAATACGATTACCTTTTTCAACAACGATACTCGTCAGAACGGAGCAACCACCGGAAATCTCAACCCCAATGCTCGTAACGCTACCGGGAATAATAATACTCGTCAAAGCTGTGCAATACCCGAAAACAGCCATTCCAAGGCTTGTGACGGTGTTAGGAATGGTCACACTCTTCAAACTGGGACTAAAGCCGAAAGCATAATCTCCAATGCTTGTGACGGTGTAAGTAACGGAATTATATTCCACCGTTTCAGGAATAATGGCGGCTTGGAGAGTGGAATAGTTAGCATTATTCCATTGTTTTTGATAGGTCACTTCTGCCGTTTGGTTGTCGGCATTGAGGTTGTAGTTCAAATCGCCGATTGTCGTGCCGTCAGCGAATAGTGTTCCTACGCCTGCCACCAGCGCAAGGATGAAAATAAAGATTATTCTCATAACACTTAATTTAATGGTTCTTTGTAGCCCTGCGGGAAACCAATCCCGCAGAGCCTAATATCAAATATCAATTATCAACTACCTCACCTCTTGCCCTTGTACATCGTACATCCGTCCTTCGTACATCAGATAGAGTTGTCCGTTGTGGAGCACCTTCTGACAGCCAACCTCTGACGGCTGACAGCTGACTTCCTCCATCTCCGTAGGCAATTGTGCTTCGGTGGCCTGTACATTCAAAAAGTCCTGCCATGTGCCGGCGTTCTGGTAGGCTGCCGCAGCACCTTCGGGCACATAAAGCGGAATGGAAGTGTCTATGCCTCCGAATACGTCAGCTCCGCAGGCTGGCGGCTCGGCGGCATAACAGGTGATGGACTGGATGTCCGTGCAACCGTTGAACGCGTTATCGCCGATGGAGGTGACACCACTCTCTATCACCACATACCAGATGTCCGAATGGTAGGGATACCACGGGGCGGAAGAATCTTCCGCAGGCAGGCGGCGCTGGCCATCCGGCGCAGAAGCCGGTTTGCCCCATTTATCCATAGCGCCTGTGCCCTTGATGGTAAGGATGCCGTTGGAGTCAAGTTGCCAAGTGATGCCGGAGCCTGCAGTGCCGGAAGCAATGATGCGGGTGTCGGGGCGGGCAGTAAGAGGCAGAATGTCAAACCCCATCCAACCAAAATGGTCTTTATACTTGCTAAGCGATTCAGCAGGCACATAGAAATCACCTAGGATGCCGCCTTTGAACGTAGACTGTGGGTGATCGGGAGGTGTGACGGCAAAACAGGTAACAGAACCGCACGACGTTCCTACAAACGAAGAACTTATTGTTTGTATGCTATAGCCAATGATAACAGTTTCTATTTCAGAGCTATGGCTGAAAGATATATGAATCTCTTTGACTTTATTCGGGATAGTGAGCGTGGTCAGTGCCGGGCTGTTGTTGAAGGCATTTGCAATATATGTGAGCGTGCTTGGGAAACTGATTGATTTCAGATTTCTGAGGCTTCCGAAAATATCGTAACCGCCGCCACCACCAATAGATGTGATACCTTCTGAGAACACTACCGATTTGATAGCGGACGCGAGATCTTTCCACGGAGCATCTTCTGACCAATGAGCAGTTTCTCCTTTTCCTTCAATAAACAGTGTTCCGCTACAGGTAAGTTTCCACGTGAATTTGTCGGTGTCTCCGAAGGTGCCTGAACCGAGGGAACATTTTACACCTTTTATGTTATTGAAGTCTTTCCATTCTTTGGCTTTCTTATAATCCGCTACGGATTCTTCGGGCACATTGAGGGTAATGGATTTATCCACATTCAAGAAGCAATCCGCGCCACAGTCAGGCGGTGTGACAACCTGTGTAGTGATAGCAGTCAAGCCTGTACAGCCGGAGAACGCCATATCCCCTATCTTGGTCACGTCATAAGGAATGGAGATCATGGTCAGTCCGGAGCAACCTGCAAACGCATTCTTGCCAATTTCCGTAACGGCATCGGGAATGATTAATTCTGTCAGTTTGTTGCAACCGTAGAAGGTATAACTACTGATACTTGAGATGCCTTTGGGGAGTGCAACTGCGTTCAGACTGCTGCAATTGCGGAAAGCTGCATTTCCGATACTTGCAACACTCTGAGGGATAGTTATTGAGATTAAGTTGCCGCACTCTGCAAACGCTTCATTTCCGATGCTTGTGGCACCTTCCTCAATTACCACCGTCTTGATTGCAGAACGGAACGGTATCCAGGAAGACACATTATCTGCCATGGCTCCTTCGCCGGAAATGGTAAGAACGCTATCTATATTCAAGGTCCATTGGAGGTTCTTACCCTCTGCTCCGCAGAAACCGGAAGCTGCAATAGGGTTGACTTGGATGTTCGTGAAGTCTTTCCAACCGTCTGCTGATTCATCCTGATATTTCTCCAACGAGCCTTTGGGCACGAGCACGGGGATGGATTTGTCCACATTATAGAAACAATTGGCTCCGCAGGTAGGCGGCTCAACGGCATAGGAGATGATTGATTTCAGACCCTTGCAACCGTTGAAGGCGGTCTTTCCCAGTTCGGTGACGCCGGCGGGGATAGTGACGGTAGTCAATTTGTCGCACCAATAGAACGCACTCTGACCGATACTCGTGAGGGATTTGGGCAGATCAACCGAAATCAAAGCGGGGTAATTGGAGAAAGCAGAAGTTCCGATGGTGGTGATACCGTCTTCAAGCACTACCGATTTGATAAATTCTCTATAGGCGCTCCACGGAGACCAGAAGCCGGTACATAGCATTTCGCCCGTGCCGGAGACGGTAAGGATGCCGTTGGCGTAGTTCCAACTGAGATTGTCTTCGCAAGCACCGGAAGGAGCGGTGATAGCACTAATGTATTTAAACTGGCTCCAGGGATCGGTGTTTTTATAGGTCTCCACCGATTGTTCGGGTACATAGAGATCTATATGCGCAACGTCCGTGTAGCCAAAAGCGTCAGTTTCGCAAACTGGCGGTTCTGCGGCTTTGCACATAATGGCTTCCAGACCGGAGCAGTAGTAGAAAGCCTCTTTCCCGATATTGGTCACTTTCTCAGGAATGGTTACAGAGACAAGACCTTTACATTCATAGAACGTTCTCTCCTCTATCGTCTTGACGCTATCGGGAATAATGATTGAACTTAGACCGGTACAATAACTGAAAGCACCACTTCCTATGGTAGTGACAGTAGCGGGGATGTCGAAATCGGTCAGCAGTTTACAACTGCCGAAAGCACCTCCACCTATGCTTGTCACCTCGCCTTTTATTGTAACCGAGGCTAATTTGGAGCAGCCGGAGAAAAGACTATTACTAATAGTGGTAACGCCTTCGGGGATAACGGCGGATGTCAAACTTTTACACCACTTGAAAGCCCCTTCCCCAATTGATGAGAGGTTTTTGGGGAGGGTAACGGAGGCCAATTTGTCGCAATCACGGAAAGCCTCCTTTCCGATGGTTGTGACCTTGTTGGGAATATCCATGGAGGTCAAACCGCTGCAAAAACAGAAGGCACTTTCGCCGATGCTTGTGATGCTGTTGGGAAGAACTACATCCGCCAAAGCGGTGCAACCATAGAAGGTGGAAGCCTCGATGCTTGTGATGCCGTCGGGGAGGTTTATGGAGGTCAAGTGCGTGCAGTACTTAAACGCACCGGCTTGAATAGCAGTAACGCTCTTTGGTATTTCAAAAGAGGTCAGACCATGACAATCGGCGAAGGCATAAGCCCCTATACTGTTGAGGGTTTGAGGAAGTGTCACAGCGGTCAGATTGTCAGCTCCTTCGAAAGCACGATCTCCGATGGCGGTAACAGTGGTGGGCACCGTATATTCGGTACGCTTGTGACCAAGAGGGTATTGAACAAGCGTTGTCCGGTCCTTATTGAACAGCACACCTTCAACAGTACAGAAATTCGGATTATCGGCTGCCACATTGATTTCCGTCAAGGCGGGGCAGTAACTGAAGGCTTTTTCTTTGATGCTTGTGACGGTATTGGGAATCTCTACGGAGGTGAGATAATCGCCGCCATAGAAAGCACATCTTCCTATGGTAGTGACACCGGATTCAATGACCACCGCTTTAACCCTATTCATCGGCCACGGATTAGAATTGGTAGATTCGTCATTTCTGTAATTTCCCATAGGTCCTTCGCCGGAGATGGTAAGCACACCGTCGCAGGTGAGTTCCCAAGTGACCTTGCTATAATAGTCCCCGTATCCGCATTTGCCTTCGTCGATGATGCAGTGATACCGGATATTGGTGAATTCACTCCATCCGGGAGCTTCCTTGTATGCCTCTACCGATCCTTCCGGCACATTGACCGGAATATCTTTGTTCACTTTGTCGAAACGGTCATTGCCATCGCCACAATCGGGAGGCGTAACAGCGTTGGAAGTAATAGATGTCAAACCGGAACAATTATCGAAGCCGTTCCAGCCGATGCTTTTGAGGCTCTTGGGAATAGTGAGAGTACTCATGCCGGTACAGTTCTGGAACGCATATTCGCCAATACTATCGACAGTGCCGGGAATGACATAGGCGTATGAGCCTTTTTTGCCGGCAGGGAAGCGCATCAGTGTCTTTTGGTCTTTATCGAACAAGACGCCATCTGAAGAAGAACTATAATTACTGTTGTTTTTATCTACGACAATAGAGGTCAAACCGTTACAGCCGACGAAAACATTATCGCCGATGTGTGTGACGCTTTGAGGAATCGTCACAGAGGGCAGATTTTTGCAATCAAAGAATGCTGCATCTCCGATGCGAGTGACGGTGCTTGGAATAGTGACAGCGGTTAAGTTATTG
>Ga0310690_10000686_pt1 | contig 68377 bp, 57 predicted proteins | sample AusTroGonzalo_MG_2_FD_207661 | JGI IMG/M metagenome (GOLD analysis project Ga0310690, IMG submission 207661) | Bovine rumen microbial communities from tropical cattle in Woodstock, Queensland, Australia - Gonzalo_04 (v2) (version 2) | ecosystem: Host-associated > Mammals > Digestive system >... | reverse complement strand
TTGTGGGGCGGATTTTTTTTGGAACAAGAAAAAAAGAGTGTTTTTGTGCCGTGGAAACAAAAAAACAAACCCATATTGAAAAAGCGGTAAGCATAGAAAGCCAATCTCTTGTGAATCATGTGGAGAGTAGTATGCCGCGCTGGCTCATCGAGGCGGCTTTTGTGTGCTACCTCTTGCAAGCCGTCATCAATTGGTCTCCATTGATGCATTGGATGGAGGCTCATGCGTCATGGGCAGTTGCTATCATCAATACCTTTGGGGCAGTAGTTTTGTATGTCGGCCTGATGCGAGGCATGAAGCCACTCTATCGTCCGCTTATGGTTTGGTGGTGGATAGTTATTGCGCTCAATCTCGCGGGATTTGTGACGGAGTTGGTGCCGTCCATCATGTACAGCATTGGCCTACCCGTGGCCGTTTCGCTGATGCTTGTCTATCTGCCTTTGGGTTGTGCTATCGCCTTTGCTTATCGTGGTCGACTCCGTCAGGTAGGCATTTGGATGGCACTTTATATCCTTATTTCCAGTATCATACCTGTTGTCTCCTACCTGTTGGTCGGTCCCGAGTCAGGCTTGGCCAACCTACCGATGGAAATACCCACGATTGCTGTTATTGTGATTTACGCAGGGATACAGCGTCGGGTGCTGATTCCACCTTCTGCCGATACTGCAAAGGCGTGATGCCTAACCGACGTTTCATTTCCATCTGAAAGGTGCGCCGACTGCCGAACCCCGCTTCCTTGCCGACGGCCTCAATGGTGTAGTTAGGCTTTTCGTGCAACAGGCGACAAGCCAGCAAAACACGTTTCTCATTAAGGTAGTCCCCAAAACTGGCATATTTTGGGTTGTTTTTGAACAAGGCACTAAGTCGCCGTTGCGTCAGGCCTAGGGAATTCGCCAGGGTTTTCAGAGTGAGTTCTGGATCGGTGTATAGGCGCGTTTCTTCCATTTTCTGGTCAAGCCAGATTATCAAGTCCTCGTCGCTTATATCGGTGGTCAGTTCGATGTTCTCGCGGTATTGGCGCGTCTGCTCCCGCAGTTGGGTCACTTTGTCGCCCGTTTGAAGCTTCAGTTCTTCCTCTAACTCGCTGATCTGGCTCCTCAGTTCTTTTTCGTCGTCTTCATGCTGCTTATTTTGGTCGAGCAGCGTGTTATGGTTTTCCACTAACCTTGAATTGATGGAGAACATTTTCTTCGCGTGTCTGTTTATCACAATCATCGTGATAATGAAGGCGGTCACGAGTGCAACGATGATGGAAACGATAAGCAGTTGAGGTCCAGTCATGGAATTGATGTTTCTAATGGTGCAAAATTACCATTTATTCTGCCTGTTTTTCGGCAAAACAATCAAATGGATGCGCAAAAACAGCCCCTTTGCGCAAAAAATCATCTTCTCTTTTTGAAAAACTCCGTCAGCAGCGAGAGGCATTCGTCATGCATCACTCCTGTCTCGGTCTTCGTCTTGGGGTGCAGCATCTTGCCGAAGCGCGAGAAGCCGTTCTTGGGGTCATCGGCGGCCCAAACGATTTTTCCGATATGGGCATGGCACAAGGCTCCGGCGCACATGGGGCAAGGCTCCAGAGTGACATACAATGTACATTCGTCCAAATATTTGGCACCCAAGGCATTGGCAGCGGCGGTGATGGCCAGCATCTCAGCGTGGGCGGTCACGTCGTTGAGGGTCTCTGTCTGGTTGTGGGCGCGGGCGATGATCTTGTTGTTGCACACCACCACGGCCCCGATGGGAATTTCGTCGGCTTCAAGGGCCTGCTGGGCCTCTTGATAGGCTTGTTTCATGTAGTATTCGTCGGAGAAAACGGAAAGCATTCTTCAGTTGGCAGTTATTAGTTGTTCAGTTGTTCAATTGTTCAGTTGTCGCTTCGCGTCATTGCGAGGAACGAAGCAATCCAGAAATTTCAAACCCATCCCAGTCCGGCCCCAATGGGAACTTCTCCCTAAACCGTTGCAGCTTTTCGTAATCCAAGGTGCAGTGTAGCACCGCCTCTTGGTATGGCTCGGCCTTGGAGATGACCTCGCCGCGGGCATTGATGACTTGTGACTCACCACTGTAGTGCAGGCCGTAGTCGTCGGTGCCGACGCGGTTCACGCCAATCCAATAGGCTTGGTTCTCGATGGCGCGGGCTACGAGGAGTGTGCGCCATACCACCATCCTGGAGTCGGGGAAGTTGGCGAGATAAAAGGCAAGGTCGTATTCATATTGTCCGTCGTGGTATCGGTTTCTTGCCCATACGGGGAAGCGGATGTCGTAACAGACCATCGGCCTGATGCGCCAGCCGTTCAGCTCCACAATCAGCTGTTTCTCACCGCGTTCCACCAGTTTGTCCTCGCCGCCCATGGTGAAGGTGTGGCGCTTGAAATAGAGTTCATAGCTGCCGTCAGGACGCATCCAAACGAGGCTGTTGTAGTAGTGCCCGTCTTTTTCGATAGGGAAGGTGGTGCAGATGACCGCGTTTTTGGCTTGGGCTTGTTGGCGCAGCCACTGCATCGTCGGGCCGTCTTCCATTTCGGCGAAGCGTTTCGGGTCGACGGGGAAAGCCGTGGTGAAGGTCTCGGGCATGAGAATCAAGTCAGTATCGGGATTTACTTGTTCCAACAACTGGCTGAAATGCTCCAAATTGGCCGCTTTGTCTTCCCATTTGAGGTCGGCCTGAATATAGGCAAGATAGAGGTTTTGCATGGTAAATTTATTCTTTGTCAGACCCCAAAGTCCAAATAAAATGGCATAGGAGTCTATTTTTATGCAAAGATACAAAATTAATACTACCTTTGCGGAAAAATAGCTGTCATGAGCTTTACCTACGATTATCCGCGTCCTTGTGTCACTACTGACTGCTTGATATTCAGAAAGATAAGTGGTGTTTGGCACTTGCTGCTCATCGAGCGGGGCAACGAACCTTTCAAAGGCTGCTGGGCTTTGCCAGGCGGTTTCTTGGAGATGGAGGAGGATTTGGAAACCTGTGCGGCACGAGAATTACAAGAAGAGACAGGGCTGACGGGCATCGATTTGCACCAACTCTATGCCTTTGGTGCACCCAACCGCGACCCGCGTCATCGTACCATCAGTGTGGCCTATTGGGGCATCGACAAAACCGGACAGGAAGCCATCGGAAGCGATGATGCCGCCAAGGCACAATGGTTTGCCCTCGATGCCTTGCCGGACTTGGCTTTTGACCATGCCGAGATTATCAATAAAGCATTGAATAACAATGAAATAAAGCAAATCTTGAACAAATAAGGACCAGGATACCATGAAAAAATTATGCTATATCTTATGTGCCGTGATTCTGGCGCTGGGACTCAGTTCTTGCGGAGGCGGAGAGTCGAGTGAAGAGTTTGACGCCAAGCTTTTGTACGGCCGTTGGCAGGAAGGCTCGGTGTTCGAGCGTTACGACTCGACGGGTATGGGAGCCACTTGGGATGTGAGTGATGATGTCAGCGAGGAGGAAGCCATGCTCTTCAATTGGTCACTGGAAGGGTCCACAATGATTCACGAATATATCGGAACCTTCGTCATTGTACCCAAAGTCTATACTATCAACACGCTGAATGAGAGCCAACTGACCTATAGCGACGATTACGGCAAAACCCATTCTTTCTCTAAGGTAAACTAGCAGAGATGGTGTTTGCACCGTCTCAAAACGATAATCATCCATGAAAAAAGCCCTGAAAATCACTGGCATCATTCTGGCTTCCCTTGTGGGACTGGTGCTCATCGTGGCGGTCGTGGCCTCCCTCTTGGTCACATCCTCAGGATGGCTGACGAAGCAGGTGAAGAAATATGCGCCCGAGTTCATCACCTGCGAGATGCAGCTGGGCAAGGCCGATCTCAACCTGTTCAAGACCTTTCCCAATGTGGGTATCGGTATCGAAAACGTGGCTCTCATCAACCCGATGGCAGGCTCGCCGTCGGATACTTTGGCCAACATTGACAATCTGATTGTGGTGGTGGATGCCAAGAAGCTACTGAAAGAGAAGGAAATCATAGTCAAAAAGTGCATCCTCGAAGACGCTTTCGTGAACCTTTATACCGACTCCATCGGACAGAGCAACCTCAATGTCTTCAAGACCAAAGAGGACAACGATACCACGAGTTCGTTTGACTATGGTGTTGATATTGAGGAAGTAAAAATGAAAAACACGGCTTTGCTCTATACTGACGACCGCAATGGGATGACCGCACAAGCCCAAGGGCTTAATCTGGATTTGAAAGGCAAGATGCAGGACAAAGACATCGATGCCGACCTGTCACTGAATGCCGATGACTTGTCGCTGAAGATGCAGGCTATTCAATTGGCATTGAAAGCTATAGCCCTTGATTTTGACGGCGGACTTGCCCAATACGACCAAATCAACGGTACGCTGAAGCTCTCCACCCCCGATGTCAGCCTTAATCTGAAAGAACCTTATCTCGACAACGACACGCTGAACCTCAATTTGCCTTTGCAGTTCAGTATCAAGGATAGAAAAGGCCATCTTGACCAAAGCCAAATCGGCTTGAATCGCTTTTTGATTGACATAAGCGGTGACGTCGAAATGCCTGATAACGGTGATATCAACCTTGATTTGACGCTGAAAACCAATACTTTGTCCATTGAAGACATACTATCATACTTGCCTGAGAAATTACAGCAACGGCTCAGCAGCATCGAATATGCCGGAAAGATACAGATTAAGGACGCAGTGATAGAAGGCACATACAACGACAGCCTCATGCCCTTGATTTCGGCAAATGTCTTGACAGACAAAGCCATGGTGAATGTGCCGAGGCTGCCCTATCCCTTCACGGATTTCGACCTTGACGCGAATTTGAATCTTGACCTGAATAGCGATGCCAATAGCTTGACGGTCAACAGCCTGCAAACCAAATTCAACAAAAGCGAATTGAGTGTCAATGGCGTGGTGAATGATTTGTTGGGCGACATCGGGCTGAAACTCAAGGTGCAAGGCAATGTGCCGATGACGGACGTCAAGGATTTCCTACCCAAGGACCTCAAACTCAACGGTCGCACTGACCTCGACATGACCACCAACTTCACCCTCAAGCAGCTGATGAAGTCGTTGGACGACTACAATCTCAACCGTCTGAAAGCCAGTGCCACCTTGAAAATCAAGGATTTCACATTCGACATGGACACCATCCATGCCATCTCGCCCATGCTAAATGTGGGCTTGACCTTACCTGCCTCAGCAAAACAGAAGAACGGCAAGGGCGTTTTTATCACGCTTAATACCAGTCAGTTGAGAGCCAAAATGGGGAAGACCATTGATGCCAATTTGATCAATCCCAATATCAGATGCTCAGCCGATAACCTGAAAGGCGGCATGGAGCAACTGCTGTTGGATGCCGCTCTGAATTTCGGCCGTGTGGATCTTGGGTATGAAAACACCAACGTTCACATGAATAACCCCGTCATCTCCTTCGTGACCATGCCTGAAAAGAATTCCAAGAACCTGAAAGCCCGTGTCACCTTGAACGGGAAAGAGATACATGCCAACAAGGGCAGGGATTATGTGCTGAATAGCAATGTGCTGATTGTGGATGCCACGATGAATGAAAACAAAAACAAGACCGACTTCCTGAACCGTTGGAGTCCGTCAGCCGACTTTGTGCTGGGTAACGCCGTGTTGAAGGTCAAAGGCTTGGACGAAGACCTCAACATCAGCAACATCGATTTCTTGTTCAATTCCAGCGAGTTGGACTTCAAGAAGAGCACCTTCCGCATCGGACGGTCGGATTTGACCCTGCAAGGTAGCGTCATTGGCATCAAAGAATGGATTGAGGACCATAAGAACCTGATGCGAGGTGAGCTGCAAGTGACTTCCAATTTCTTGGACATCAACGAGATTCTTGACATAACCAACGGGCTGGGTCGTTCGGAGGATGAGTTAGTTGAAGTTCCTGGTGAAAAGGAGGCCAATCCTTTCATGGTACCCGGGGGCGTCGATTTCAACTTCGTGCTTAACACCAAGAAGGCTCTTTACGACAATTTCGACCTCAACAACCTCAACGGCACCATGACGGTGAAAGACGGCACGCTGATTTTACAGGAGATTGGTTTCACCAACAAAGCCGCCGAAATGCAGCTCACGGCCATGTATGAGTCGCCGCGCAAGGACCACCTTTCCCTCGACTTGGACTTCCACTTGTTGAATGTGCAAATCCACGACCTGCTGCACATGATTCCTTACATCGACACTTTGGTTCCCGTGTTGAAGACCTTCGACGGACAGGCTGAGTTCCACATTGGGGCGGGGACCAAACTGAATGCGAAATACGAGCCTAAGATCTCCACTTTGCTTGCCGCTGCCGACATCGAAGGCAAGAACTTGACCGTGAACGACCGTTTCACCTTCACGAAGATTACCGACATGCTGGATGTGAGCACCAACGGCGAGTATCGTGTTGACAGCCTCGACGTGCAGCTCACTTTACTCAGTGGTGATATCGAGCTTTGGCCCTCGCAGATTGCCATCGGGAACTACAAAGTCACTGTCGACGGCAGCATGAACTTGGACAAGAGCGGCGTGTATCACCTCTCAGTGACGCAGTCGCCGTTGCCCGTGCGTATGGGACTGAAAATCTCGGGGCCGATCAACCATTTGGATTACCAGCTGGAAAAATGCAAATACCCCAACCTCTACAAGCCCAACAAACGCAGCGACCGCGAGCAGATGTACATTGATTTGAAAAAGAAGATCGCCGACCGGCTGAAGGAGAATGTCAGATAAAACAAGAGGCGCAAAAATGCGCCTCTTGTTTTATCTCACTACGGATTTTATTTTACCACAAATTTCATGGTCTGTCCGCCCACGCTGATGAAATACATTCCCGCAGGCAGTGATTCGATATTAATCTGCTGGGTTTCTTCAGAAATTGTGCCTTGTAGCAGGGTCTGCCCCATCATATTGGTGATGCGGTAGGTTGGGTCTGGTAGAGACGTGGCGCGCCGCGTCTCTACAAACAAGACGTCGTTGGCGGGATTGGGATAGACCACCAAGGCCCCTGAGCCTGTCGAAGGGCCGTTTTCTCCAGGTTCTTCGATACCCTCAAAAACGCCATATTCAACGTTATAGGTGTCCACGCGGGAGGTGAGGAAACCATCGGCCAAGGTGCAGGCCCAGTTCCAATAGCCGGTGTGACTAGGTTTGCCGAACCTGAACGATTGCGCCGCTATTTCCGGTTGCAACAATGTTTTGATTTGAGCATAATATTGCCCCGTGTTTTCATAGGCAAGGACATCATGGCACAACTGCGACATTCTGGTCTCAAAGCGTGCCACAAAACCATTGTTTTCGAGACATCTCCTGAACAGCAGTGTCGCTTCTTGGCTGGAAGGCCATTGGTAATTGCCTGTATAGGTGGCGTTGCCGAAAACGTCAAGCGGGATGGCATTACCCCAGGGGTCCAAGCTGTAGTTGTTGAGTGCAGCATCACCGTCGAAGAACATCCAACGCCATTTGCCGCCCTCCATTTTCCAACATCTCATGTTGTTGGCTGGCCAATCGTTGTTGGCGATGAAAGTCTCCAAAACGATGTAGTCAATGAAGTTGTCGATGTCGACAAGCTCGCAAATATGTTGGTAGTCGTTCTCTTGCGACAGGTCGGCCGTCTCAAGCCAATCCATCATTTCCTCAAACTCAATGTCATTGCCCATTCCATTGACTGGTCCGCCGTGTTCGGATTGTCCGCTCCAGTTGCCAACGATATGACAATGGTCAATGTCAATGTTGAAGTGGTCTTCCAGATAGCGTTCGTCCATCTTTTCCTGCAAGAAATAAATGCCCCAATACTCACCGTTTAGATAGAGCACGACGGGCCTCGACTGTCCAGATTCCAAACCCATATCAATGGCAGTCTGGCTGCAAATATAGTCTTGGATGCCGGAATAAGGATAAAGCGACGAAAAAGGTTTGATGGCCAGATGCTTGAAGCTGTTGATGGGGCTGGTCTCAAAAAGCTGGTGATGGAATCTCTTGTTGCCATACTCCTCACGTGCATAGATTTTCAGGCCTTTTTGGGGCTGACGGCGGGCGCGGTTGCCGTGGGTTCTCAGTCCACACGTTTGGTTGATGCCACTGTTGTCGTTGTAATCGCAGTATTCCATATTCACCACACGTTCCCATTCCTTACCTTTTTGATAGTAGTTTCCGGTATGGTTTGGGTTGAGGGAGTCGAAGTGAATGCCAGGGATCATGATGCCTTGTTCATAGCCAAACAAGTCGAGGGAATCGGCGCAAAGCGAAATGGCAGGCAATCCATGAGTGTCGCAGCCCAACGCCTTTATGAAATAACTGTTGGTGGCCACCTTGCTTACGCAGCTGTCGTTTTCGTCGAACACGGCGGCGCGGATGACGATGCAATGCTGGACGGAATCGGGAAGGTAGAATAGGTCGGGCGGACAGGTCAGTATGGTGTAGATGTCGGAATGGGAATAGAGGCTTTGGTCGAGCCAAAGCGGTTGCTCGTAAAGTTGGGAAGCGGCATTGGGTGTGGCACCGTTGGTGGTGTAACGTATATGGAGATTAAGGTTAGAGAAACATCCCATCGACAACGGGAAACTGGTCTCATAAAACCCTCCTGGGGCGGAGAAGACGACCTCCTCCGTCTGACCGGATGCTGTTAGGGTAAGTCCTAGGGTCAGACAGAATAACAAGATTCTATGAGATGCGTTTTTCATGATGTTTAAATCTCATCGATTATTTCTTCAAAGCTCCTCGCGTCCTCCAGCCCGTTCATTTTCTCCTGCTTGATGCGCGATTTGCGGCGAGCATAGCTGTTGGTTTGCAGGTTCATCAGGATGGAGATGACTTGGTTGCTGAAGCCTTGCTTGGTGAGGCAGCAGATCTGCAGGTCGCTCTTGGTGAGGGTGGGGTATTTCGCCGACAGCCGTTTGGTGAAGTCGCCGTAGACCCTGTCGATGAGCGTCACGAAGTCGTCCCATTCGCTGTCTTTCAGGTCGAAATCAAGGGTGGAGGCGGTGATTTGCTCGGTGAGGGCCAAAGCGGTCACGTAGACCTTGTTTTTCTTCAGTTCCAGCTCCAGCTGATTCTTCATCTCCTCGGCTTTCAGCTTGGCAGTCAGTGTTTTCTGCCGCAACAGCAGCAACACCACAGCCAGGGCCACCACCAAGCCGCCGAGGATGAGGTAGAGATAGAGGCTCTTCAGCTTCTGCTCGGCTTGCAGGGTGTTTTTCTGCATCTGGAGTTCGTATTCCCCTTTGATGCGCTGCACTTGCTCGCTGCGGTGCTCTTGGTCGGCCTGCATCAGGTTGTTGTAGAAAAGCTCCTGGCACTCAAGTGATTTCTGAAAGTCCTTGGCGATTTGATAGATGAACGACAGGCTCTGGTAGGCCGACATGCGGGTGCCGGCTGTCTCGCTCTTGGTGGCCTCGTTGAGGTGGAGCAAAGCGAGGCTGTCCTGGGCCAGATAATAGTGTGCCAAGCCCAAGGTCAAGTGGCAGATGTCAGCCTCGGCACCGCCTTCCATGGCTTGGTTGACGCGCTTGATGGCTTGGTCGTAGTCTCCCTTCACCAACAGCACATCGCGGCTCGATTCAAGGAGGATGTCGCATCCCATCGCCTTGTCGTTCAAGGCTTTGGAGATGGCGAGGGCTTCATCGTAATGCTGTTCAGCCGCATCAATGTCGCCCAACGAAGCCGATGCTCGACCGCAGTTGCGCAGGGCGGTCATCAACACGGTGGAGTCGTTGACCTCGCGGGCCAACATGGCGGCATCGGTGTGTAGCTCTAGGGCCTCGTCAAACAGTTCGTGTTTCCAATAGGTGAAGCCGAGGTTGTCCTCAATCTGCGCTTTCAGGTGTTTCACTTCGGGCAGGGTCGGGTCGCAGTGTTCGATGGCCAGCAGGGCTTGGCTGAACGACGCGGCGGCCTCCTCCGACTGTTTGTTGCCCCGCTGTTCCACGCCTTGTTGGAAGCAGGTCTCAGCCTCTTTGAAGTAGCGCGCCTCATGTCGGCAGGCCGAAAGGCCCACCAGCACTAGGACGACCATTGTTATACATCGTGTTTTCATTGTTTTACGAATTTCACAGTTTGTCCGTCCACACTGACGAAATACATGCCTGAAGGCAAGGATTCGATATTAATCTGTTGGGTTTCGGTGGTGATATGGCCTTGCAGCAGGGTTTGGCCCATCAGGTTGGTGATGCGGTATTCGTTCTGGTCTGGTAGAGACGCACGGCCGTGCGTCTCAACGAACAAAACGCCATCGGCAGGATTGGGATAGACCGTGAAAGCGTTTTCGTAAGATTCCTCAATGTCTTGCAGATTGCTGTGGATGGCGTCGCAGTCCTCGTCACCGTTATGGTACAGCAAGGCATCGTCCACCCAGTAGCATCGCAGCCCGTCAACACGGAAGCCTTTGCCTCGGCGCATCAGCTTCTCGGGGAAGAAACTGGTCAGGTGGCCTAATCCAACGACAATATTCCCACTAAAAACATCGTTGACATCGCTGATTTGCAGCATCTTATAAGTTTCTCCTTGATATTCGAATACATCCACATGGTCCACATGTACGATGAGGCTTTCTGTGCCGACTTTAATCTCCCATTCGTCCCCTGCCTCGGCTTCATAATCATAGAGAAGGGTGAATTCCTCCATGTCTTTGTTCCACCAATACACTTTGTTGTTTCGCTCAAGGATGTATTCGTGAGTCACCTCGGTGATGGTGTCACGGTCATATTGCGTGTTGCTGCGCACGAGCACCTTGGGGCGTTCTTCGTTGATGGTGGTGTCGGCGGTATATTCCAGATGTTGGTAGGTAATGTTGCCGTTGTTCCACACGATCTGGTAGTACCATTCCGACAGCCTGGGGAAGGTGATCTCTTGCGTCACATAATGCAAATCGACTTCAAACTGGTTGATGTTCAAATTGTTGTAGTTGTTCAACGCCTCTTCCCATTTTTTCAGGTCGTGTTCGTAGAAAAGTGTCTGGCCCGAGTAATTGTCCCACACCCATTCGTTACCGGCTTTTTTGCGGAACGACAGGGTGAGTTTTTGGTCTTCGTCATTATAGTCATAAACCATCTTATTGGAGATGATCCAATCCTCATTTTCCACCGACCAAGAGCCGGTTTGGTATTCTATGATGCGGTCCTGGTCGTCAAAAAGAAAATGGGTGATGCCAGAGTTTGCCCAGGCTCCGTCATTGAAGGTCTGGGTAATGACATAATCCGTTTTGTTGCTCTCAGTGTACAAATAGGTTTTTAAGGTGTTGGAGGTGATTTCACCGGCATTGTTGTACTTTTCGATTTGAGAGGTCTGTATCAGCAGCCTTTCATTATAACGGTTTGTTGTCCTGGCGTTTAGCGATAGGGTTTCGTGGCCTGAGTAATAGTTGTCGATGCGGGTTCTGTAGTTGTCTTCATATTCGTAGGTATGTCGGATATGGTATTCATAATTGGGATCTTCGGGATCCGTGACATCATGGTTGATTTGTGTCAGTTTATGGTTGTCGTCGTAAAGATAGTCATAGTAAGCAGTCCCATTCTCCGAACTGACATGTGTCGAGTGAAGGATTTGGTCGAAGTCGTTGTATTGGTAGTTATGGTCTTCCGTGACGATAGGATGGCCCAGATAGCTGGTGTGGATGGAGGCTATCGTGGAAGGGAAGTTGACGAAAGTGTAGGTGCTTGAAAGCATCGTCGGGAAATCGAAACTGGTCAATGTTCCGTTTTCGTCATAGAGGAAGTCGGAAGGGTATTCATGGGTGACCTGTCCGGCATCATTATAGGTGCGTCCGACGATATGGTCGGGGTAAGCAAGCTCGTTGTTGATGATTGCGGCATAATCGAAATAGGCGGTAAGCGAGGTGTGTTTGTTTAAGGTGAAGCTGTATTCCTGCTCGAAAGACACCACAGTGCCACCTCTTTTCCAATAGCCGAAAGTGTGGCCCGGGATGGGCGTGGCGCGTACCGTAGCCGTATTGTTGTCGCAGTCTTCGGGGAAGGAGACGATTTCAACGGTACCTAATTCGGGATTGTTGGCACTTACCGACAAGGAGGGCGCTCCGACAAACACGCCTTGCATATTTGTGAACATGCTCCAGTCCTGGCTTAGCTGGAACTGGTCCATCGTCAAGCAACTGACATAGACGGGGATGTCCGTGGGGACGTTCTCAAACAGTTCGTGGTCCTCAAAATACAGGCTGTGGATGTGTTCTCCATAAGGTGGAACGAGGGTGTTGCAATGGATGGACTGCAGTCCCGTGCAGTTTTTGAAGGCGCCCCATTGGATGGTGTCGACAGCAGCACCAATGGTGAGTGCACTCAGGTTGGGGCAGTCATAACAAGCCATCCCGCCGATAAAAGTGCATAGGTCAGGGATAATCATCTCGCCTGTAAGCCCCGTACAATCCGCGAAAGCCCAACCTTCAATCCTGCGGATGCTGTTTGGAATTACAACCGAGGTGAGTCCTTGGCAATAGTCAAATGCATGAGCGTCGAGAGCTACTACTGTATAGGTGTTGCCTTCGTATTCAACATTTTCGGGAATGATCAGGTCGCCTGTCGGTTCGGTGAAGCCATACCAACCGGAGGGTATGGGCGGAGTCACAGCAACTTCATGGTCGTTTCGGATGCTATAATACAAAGTCTGCCCCGATGCGCATACGGCGGAGAAATCGTAGGCAAAGGCGCTTGTGGCCGTTATTACAAGGATTAATACTGCGAATAGTCTTTTCATGGTATTGGTGTTTTTAATTGTTTATCGTACTACGAATTTCACGGTTTGTCCGCTCAGGCTGAGGAAATACAATCCCGCAGGCAGGTTTCCGATATTGATTTGTTGAATTTCCTCGGTGATTGTGCCTTGCAGCAAGGTCTGGCCCATCATATTAGTGACGTGGTATTCGTTTTGGTCTTGTAGAGACGCGATTAATCGCGTCTCAACGAACAAAACGTCGTTGGCAGGATTGGGATAAACCACCAAGGTCCCTGAGGTTCCTGAGCCTGTCGAAGGAGTCGAAGGGCCGTTTTCTTCAATGCCATCGGGAATGTTGGTCTGGCCCCATGTTATTGGATAGTCTAGGAGGGTGCAATAGGCCATTTCGGAAATGCATACTCTGGCAAGTGATTCCACATAGATGCGTGCCCAACCATAGTGATAACCATCCGCGGTTTGATGACGGAAAGCAAACCGTGTACGTTCGGGATACATAGCCAAATCTGTGCTGTAATGGGACCAATCTAATGAATTGTTTATTGTCGTAGTGTCTGTTAATGGATTGCCTCCAGCTGAATCGCAAAACTCCCAGTCGCTTCCAACATGCATATTGGCTATATCTCCAACTGCAGAATGCCAATAGGCGTTAAAGAAGACATCGGGATTTCCGTCTTGGTTGAGGTCTAAAGTAAAAACTTCTCCCCCTGTTTCAAGAGTGACGCAAGTGTCTGGCTCAAAGTCGGTGTAGATGATAGGAGGTTGAGGTATGGTTTCCGTTTGTCCCCAAATCAGGGGATAGTTAGGGATTGTGCAGTAGGCCATTTTGTCCAATGCGACCCAAAGGTTGGAGGTTCCGTTCATTAATAAGTAGGCCCTAAACCAGCCATAGTAATAAGATTCTCCGACCCGATGTCGTACAGCAAACTTGTCGCTTATTGTATCATGCCCTTGATAGTAGTATGGTAACCAGTTGATACCTGTATGCCATTCTCCATGTTCGTTCATAGGAATCAACGGATCTTCGATTTGGTATTCGTGAATTTCCCATTCAGCTGAATAACTCATGATGTAAAACCACCAGCCTCCTGAAGTTGCACGTGAATAGATACGCAAATCGTTGTTTCCGTCTGCATCAAAATCTATCGTCATTTGAGCATCTGGATTAAAATCGATTTCTTTGAGTTCTACGAGAGAGTCTGGCTCAAAATCAGTGTAAATGATTCCATTCTGCTGGGCTTTCAATCCTAAAATTGCCCCAAATAGTACTGCTAATACTGTCAGTTGCTTTTTCATGATGATAGTTTTTTCGTTGTTTTTGCAAAAGTATAGCATTTCTCCAAACAAAAAACCATTTGTCAAGACCCCAAGAGGGTTTGTCTATCATATCGCAAAGATGTGAAAAAATAAAAGATTGGATTTCAGTTTTATAACAAACTGAAATCCAATCTTTGTCTATGGGGTTGTCTATGTTGTTGCGTGGGTAGAGACGCAAAAATTCGCGGCTCTACCAGTCCGAATCCCAATCAGTGCCTCCGCTGTCCCACGAGTTGTTGTCGCTGTCCCAGTCGTTGTCGTTGTCCCAACTGGAGTCGTCGCTGTGGCTGCCTGAGTCGTACCACGAGGTCGACTCGAAGTCCTTGCCGGTATGATCGTAGGTGCGATAGTCGTTGGCATTCTTGTCCGTGATACCCACCTCGTCGTTGGAGAGGTACCAATCATCAGCATCGGAATCGTAGTAGAACCAGTCCTTACCTTGGTGGTAGTATTGGATACCGTTGTATTTATAGTATCCGTTGGGGACGGAATGGTCGAAGATGGTCCCTATAAGACCTATCGCCATGACGATGAGGATGGCGATCAGGCAACCCTTGCGCTTCTTTTTCTTCCCGTCGGCCAAGGGTTGTTGCACTCCGGGTGTGCTGTGAGCTTTTTGGTCGACGATTTCGGCCTTCAGGCGTTGGTACAGCTCGTTGACGGCGTACTTCTCGTCAGCGCCTTTGTAGCGGATGGCGCGCTCGCCATTGGACTTGTTCTTGTAGACCACGAAGTCGCCATTGCTGTCACGATAGATGCCGAAGGCCTTCGGCTCGGTGACGTTCCTGCCAATGAAGAAGCGTGTCACCTCCTCGGGCGGTAGGTGATGCGCCAGATACCAAGCGTGCAGCTCCTCGATGGTCTGGGGCTGTTCGGATGCGGTGCGGTTGGCCCCCGAGAGGGGCGCACCGCAATTCGGGCATGTACTCCCAGTCTCATCGACCATCGCGCCACAGAAATCGCATTTGATTTGCATGGACTTTACTTTTTGGGTTTCAGCTCGTCAAAAATCATGTTGCGGAGGTTGTCGATCGGGACACGCACTTGCTGCATCGTGTCGCGGTCGCGCACGGTGACGCAGTTGTCGACCAAGGTGTCGTTGTCGACGGTAACGCACATCGGCGTGCCGATGGCATCCTGACGACGATAGCGCTTGCCGATGGAGTCTTTCTCCTCGTATTGGCACATGAAGTCGGCCTTCAACGAGTCGATGATCTCGCGGGCCTTCTCCGGCAGACCGTCTTTTTTGACCAGCGGCAGTACGGCGACCTTGTATGGTGCCAGGATGGCCGGCAACTTCAGCACCACGCGCTCCGAGCCGTCCTCCAGCTTCTCCTCGGTGTAGGCGTTGCTGAACATGGCGAGGAACATGCGGTCGAGGCCGATGGAGGTCTCGATGACGTAAGGCGTGTAGCTCTCGTTGGTGTCAGGGTCGAAATACTGGAGTTTCTTGCCCGAGTATTTGGCATGGGCCGAGAGGTCGAAGTCGGTGCGGCTGTGGATGCCTTCCAACTCCTTGAAGCCGAAGGGGAAGTCGAACTCGATGTCAGTGGCGGCGTTGGCGTAGTGGGCCAGCTTCTCATGGTCGTGGAAGCGGTATTTCTCGGCGGGCAGACCCAACGAGAGGTGCCAGTTGAGGCGTTCTTGCTTCCAGTGTTGGAACCACTCGAGTTCCGTGCCGGGGCGTACGAAGAACTGCATCTCCATCTGTTCGAACTCGCGCATGCGGAAGATGAACTGACGGGCCACAATCTCGTTGCGGAAGGCCTTGCCGGTCTGGGCGATGCCAAACGGGATCTTCATGCGGCCGGTCTTCTGCACGTTGAGGTAGTTGACGAAGATACCCTGTGCCGTCTCAGGACGCAGATAGATGGTGTCTGAGCCGTCGGCCACGCTGCCCATCTTGGTGGCGAACATCAGGTTGAACTGACGCACGTCGGTCCAGTTGCGGGTGCCACTGATGGGGCAGACAATCTCCAGGTCGAGGATGAGCTGCTTGATGGCATCGAGGTCGTTACGTTCCATGGCACCATACAGGCGGTGGCTGATCTCTTCAATCTTGGCCTTGTGCTCCAGCACACGCGGGTTGGTGGTCACAAACTGCTCCTCGTTGAAGGCGTCGCCGAAGCGCTTGCGGGCTTTTTCCACCTCTTTATTAATTTTCTCCTCGATTTTGGCCATATAGTCCTCGACGAGCACGTCGGCGCGGTAGCGTTTCTTGCTGTCGCGGTTGTCGATGAGCGGGTCGTTGAAGGCGTCGACGTGGCCCGAGGCCTTCCAGGTGGTGGGGTGCATGAAGATGGCGGCGTCGATGCCGACGATGTTCTCGTGCATCTGCACCATGGCCTTCCACCAATATTCGCGGATGTTCTTCTTCAGCTCCACGCCGTTCTGGCCGTAGTCGTAAACGGCTGACAGTCCGTCATAAATCTCGCTCGAAGGGAAGATGAAACCATATTCCTTCGCATGAGCGGTTATTTTTTTGAAAAAGTCTTCTTGGTTCATTGTCGTTGGATTTCAATATTTCAAATTTCAGGATTTCAAGATTTCATGATTAGCTCGTGTGGCTTTTAGCTTTTAGCCGTTAGCTATTAGCTTGGCAGCAAATAAGCTAATTGCTAACGGCTTATAGCTTACGGCTAAACAATCAGCATCGCGTCACCGTAAGTAAAGAAACGGTACTTCTCAGCGATAGCTTCCTTATAGGCTTTCATCAGCAGGTCGTAACCCGCGAAGGCAGCCACCTCCATCATCATGGGTGACTTGGGCAGGTGGAAGTTGGTAATCATACAATTGGCCACCGAGAAGGTGTAAGGCGGGAAGATGAACTTGTTCGTCCAACCTTTGTAGGGCTTGATCTTGCCGCCGATGGTCATGGCGGTCTCAAGGGCCTTCAGCGAGGTGGTGCCCACGGCAAACACGTTGTTATGGCGTGCATTGGCCTCGTTGACTAAGGTGCAGCATTCCTCGTCGATGTACATCTCTTCTGAGTCGGGCTTGTGCTTGGTGAGGTCTTCCACTTCGATGTCGCGGAAGTTGCCCATGCCGGGATGCAGGGTCAACTCGGCGAAACTGGCACCGATGATTTCAAGGCGCTTCATCAGGATTTTGCTGAAGTGCATACCTGCAGTGGGGGCCGAAACAGCGCCTTCCACCTTGGCGTAGATGGTCTGGAAGTCCTCGGTGTCTTCAGGGCGTTCCTCGCGGTTCAGTTCCTTCGGAATGGGTGTATGGCCAAGCGAAGAGAGCGTCTTCTTGAACTCGTCGTAGGTGCCATCATAGAGGAAACGCAGGGTGCGGCCACGTGAGGTGGTGTTGTCGATGACCTCGGCCACTAGCTCGTCGCCTTCGCCGAAATACAGTTTGTTGCCGATGCGGATCTTACGCGCTGGGTCGACGAGCACGTCCCAGAGACGGCTCTCATGGTCCAGCTCACGGAGCAGCAACACCTCGATTTTGGCGCCGGTCTTTTCCTTCTCGCCGTAGAGCTTGGCGGGAAACACCTTGGTGTTGTTGATGACGAACACGTCGCCGTCCTTCACATAGTCCACGAGGTCCTTGAAGATGCGGTGCTCGATTTTGCCTGTTCTGCGGTCGACGACCATCAGGCGGGCTTCGTCGCGGTTTTGCGTAGGTTGCAAGGCTATCAGCTCGTTAGGCAAATTAAATTTAAACTGTGAGAGTTTCATTGTATGCTGTTTATGTTGCTTTTTGTTCGGTATAAACTACAAAGATACAACAAAATGGAAATTTTGTCAAGTGTTTTTTCTTAACAGTCTGAATAACAAATAATTACTTTACTATTTTTGAAGTTTATCAGGTTTATTGACGAAGGAGAACATTGTTGAAACTAGATGTTGCCAGGTCTGGTAACGAGAAATAAACGCTATTTGTTTTTTTGACTCGTGCCCAATTGTTTTCATCAGAAAGAATGAAGCCAATTTCTATGATGCTATAGTTTTCAAGGTTGGATATTCCTTTAATGGTTTCACGGGCAATTTCAAGGCCGATGGTTTTGATTTTTTCTAAATCATCTAAATCATCCATGTTGTGAAAACTATTTGGGTTCAGTATGGCTGTTTTTAACCAACATTTGCCATTTTCAAAACAATCTTTTTCTTCATTATATTTTGCAATCCCGACCGCACCTATTTTCACTTCTTCGCCACCGAATTTTTCTTTAACACAAACTTCCAACTCCTCTTTGCTATCAACAAATTCGGCATTAATAATGTAGGTTTTTTCCAGTTTGTTGGCTTTGGCCATGGTTTCCATTATTGCCTGATAATCGTATGATCTACATGAGAATAGAAAAACCAATGTAAAGAATAGCAGAGTGATTTTTGGAATCTTGTTCATAATGTGAATGGTTTATTTTGCTTTGAATTATGCAACAGATTACTTACTTGCCTCCATTTTTTCTTGATTCCTTTTCCACTCCTTATACGCGTCGCCCGTGTCAACAATATGCTGTTTGAGCTTTTCCAGCGGCCAGGCATCCTCCACGCGGAAGTCGCCGATGCGGGTGCGGCGCAGCGCGGTGAGGCAGGCACCGTTGCCTAAGGCTTTGCCGAAGTCGTTGGCGAGGCTACGGATGTAGGTGCCTTTGCTGCATGTCACCTCGAAGTCAAGCTCGGGGAAGCGGTCGAGGCTGAGTTTGAAGTCATCAATGCGGACATCACGGGCTTTCAGCTCGATTTCTTCGTCGGAGCGGGCATAGTCGAAGGCTCGTTTCCCCTTTATTTTGATGGCGGAGTACTTGGGTGGGTATTGCTTAAGGTCGCCGATGAACTGCTGTCGGGCGGCCTCAATCTGCTCGGGCGTGATGTTGTCGGTGGGATAGAAAGCGTCGGGGTCGCTCTCTAAGTCGAAGGTCGGTGTGGTCTGGCCGAGTAATATCGTGCCCGTGTAGGTCTTCACCTGCGCCTGATAGGTGTCGATTTGCTTGGTCATCTTACCCGTGCAGAGGATGAGCAGACCGGTCGCCAAAGGGTCCAACGTACCCGCATGGCCCACCTTCAGCTTGCGGATACCGTAGCAACGGTTGAGCAGGCTGCGAATGAAGTTGACCGTGTCGAACGACGTCCAGTCTATAGGTTTGTCGATGAGGATGACCTCGCCTTCTTCGAAGTTGAACATGGTTTTTATTGACTCGGGACTTCGGGACTTCGAGACACGGGACAATGCCACAAATGGTCTCGCGTCCCGCGTCCCGCAGTCTCGTGTCCATTATAACACAAATGGTAATACTATCGCTAGTAAACCCACGATGACACAGTACACGGCAAACCAAATCAGCTTGCCCTTCTTCACGATGTTGATCATCCACTTGCAGGCGAAGCAGCCGGCGATGAAGGCAGCCAGGAAACCGACGATAGCGGCCACAGGCGAGATGCCGTCCATTGCTTGTGTGAAACCGACTTCAAAAATGTCCTTGACATCCAGCAAGGCTTCGCCAAGGATGGGCGGGATGACCATCAGGAAGGAGAACTGGGCCAGTTTTTCCTTTTTGTTACCGAGGAGCAAACCTGTAGCAATCGTTGAACCAGAGCGCGATAGTCCCGGCATCACGGCGCAAGCTTGAGCGATACCGATGACAAAGGCGTTCGAGGGGCTGATGTTCTCTTTTTGGCGCGGCTTGGCGAAATAGGCGAAAGTCAACAGAGCAGCGGTAATCAGCAGGCAGATGCCCACAACGAGTAGTCCCGAGCCGAAAATCTCTTCTACCTTGTCCTTGAAGAATAGGCCCACAATCATCACTGGAATCATCGAGATGAGGATGTTGATGGCGTATTTGGTGCCTTCGTTGAGGCCCTGGTAGCTGCGCCACGACTGGCGGGTGAACAGGTCTTTGAAGATCCAAACGATTTCCTGCCACAGGATGACCAAAGTGCTGAGCACGGTGGCCACATGGAGCAACACGGTGAAAGTGAGGTTGGACGAGCCGTCGTCGAGGCCGAAGAGTGCCTGACCGATGGCCAAATGTCCGCTACTACTGACGGGCAGGTATTCCGTCAAACCCTGAAGTAAACCTAATAGTAATGCTTGTAACCAGCTCATAATATGTTGTTTAATTCGGAATGCTGAATTCGGAATGCTGAATAAGGCAAAGCCATATCATTCCGCATTCCACATTCATCATTCCGCATTTGTTATTTCTTTCCTTTCCAAAAAATTGCTACAATCTCAACGACAAAGCCCGCCAAAATCAAGAGCGTGGACAAGGTGATGTGTTGGAAATCAAACATTTTCTCATTAAACACATCGGGGTCGGATGAGCCACCGCCAATCATCAGGATGAAACCTAGAACGAGGAGGACGATGCCGATACCGACGATGATGTAGTTTTGTTTGCCGAAGGGCATGACGGTCTTGTCGTCAGCGGCTTCGGGTGCTTTTGTCTTTGTTATTTCTTTTGCCATATTCGATAGATTTATTATTTCAAGATTTAAAATTTCAAGATTTGTCGGGTCTTTCTATAGGCTATGGGTTCTAGGCGTATAATCGGTCGACATCGGCGCGGAGGTATTTCCCTAAGGCCGCTCGGGTGGACAGTCCGCCGAGGAGCATGCCCAAGACGATGATGCCGACAAAGATACTGATGATGATTCTATAGTCTTGTACAAGAGCCAGTTCCGGAAGTCGTTTGGAGAGACCGTAGAGAAGCAAGGCCAAGGCAATGTCGGCGAGCAAGCCACCGAAAAAGCCCTGCGAGATGCCGCTCTTGATGAAAGGACGGCGGATGTAGGAAGCTGTGGCGCCTACCAGCAACATGCTGCGCACCAGGAAGCGTTTTGCATAGATGGATAGTCGCAAAGTGTTGCGTATCAGCGCGATGGCGATAAAGAGCAGGACAATGCTGGCCACCATCAGCGCGAGGCCGATGCGCCTGACATTTTGGTCGATGAGGTTGACCAAGGACTTCTGGTAATACACCTCCTTGACATTGGGATTTTTGACCAACTGGGCCTCAATGACGCTGAGGCTGTCGTTGTTGGCCCATTCCGCGTTGAAGCGCACCTCGATGGAGGGGAGCAGTGGGTTCTCCTCGTTGCCGAGCCATTGCAGGAAGTCTTCGCCAAGGTCCTCGCTCAAACGGCGGATGGCCTCGTCTTTGGTGATGTATTCCGTCGACTTCACGGCGGGCATGGCCTCCAGCTCCTTTTGCAGGCTGAGGATATTGGACTCCTTGGCGTTGCTGTTCATCACCACCTCGAAGCCGATGTTTTCCTTAAGGTAGTTGGAGAGTTTCTGCGCATGCATCATCAGAAGGGCAAACATGCCTAAGAGGAAGAGTACCAAGGCGATACTCATCATCGACATAAAATAAGACCCTGCCACACGGCGTTTGTTTGCACTCTTACCTGACATCCTTCTAACGATTCGTCATGAATGAAACGGCAAAGATAGGGGAAATATTTCATTGTGAGCCAAGGGCTGGGAAATTTGTTTAAATTTGCCTGACAAGTATTCCATTACCACAAATATTTTGGTATTTTTGCAGTTTGAAAAACAATTGGAACATGTGTACTGTAAGTATTAACATCGACGACACCGTAATGCGCCGCATCAATCCTGCTCTTACCACCAGCGAAAGCATAGGTCTTTGGCTTCAGCAGCGTGTGAACGAATGGCTAGAAGAAATGATAGGCCAAGCTAATAGCTCATCGCCAAACGTCCATTCTGCTGAAGAAATGAAAGCCATTGTTGCCGAACGTTTGCATCAGATGGAGACGGGCAATGCCACCTTTATTGATGGAGAGGAAGGTTTTGCACAAATAAGGAAACGCTATGGCCTATAAATACAGATGGCTCAGTGAGGCTTTAGACGACATGGCGCATGAAATCGAATATGTGCGCGACGAATTTGGTTTGAAAGCAGCACAAAATACAGAGGCTAAAGTACACGAAGGAGTCCGCCAGCTTTGTTTGTTTCCCTATTCGGGGGTACGCTATGAGGAAAATGCGTTTTATAAAGGTTATGCAGTGAGGGTACTGCCTTTACGACAAATCTCTGTGATTTACTGTATCGAGGACGACACAATTACTCTGATTGCCATTTGGAACAATTATCAGAATCCATATAGGCTTGACGATATTATCAAAACGAGAGAGGAATAAGATTATGCAAATCTTAAAATCAAATATAAAGACCGACTCCGAGGAGTTTAAGCAGAACGAGAAGAACTTCCTCGCACTGATGGCACAATACCGCGAGGCGATGGCGGCCTCGATGCAAGGCGGCGGTGAGAGCGCTGTGGCCAAACACAAGAAGCGTAACAAGCTGCTTGCCCGCGAGCGCATCGACCTGCTCATCGACCCGAACACGCCGTTCCTGGAGCTGTCGCCGATGGCGGCCTACGGCACCTATAACAATGACTTTCCCTCGGCAGGCATCATCACCGGCATTGGGGTCATCCAAGGACGCGAGGCCGTCATCGTGGCCAACGACGCCACCGTGAAAGGCGGCACCTATATGCAATACACGGTGAAGAAGCACCTTCGTGCCCAGGAGATTGCTATGGAGAACCACCTGCCGTGCGTCTATATGGTCGACAGCGGCGGCGCTTTCCTGCCTGAGCAGGACACTGTCTTCCCCGACCGCGACCACTTCGGGCGTTTCTTCTACAACCAGGCGCGCATGTCGGCCATGGGCATCCCGCAGATCGCCATCGTGATGGGTATGTGTACCGCTGGCGGTGCTTATGTGCCAGCCATGAGCGACGAAACCATCATCGTGCGCAACCAAGGCACCATCTACCTTGGAGGTCCGCCGTTGGTGAAGGCCGCCACGGGTGAGGTGGTCACGGCTGAAGAGCTGGGCGGCGGCGAGATGCACACCTCCGTGTCGGGTGTGGCTGACCACTTGGCCGAAAACGACCAGCACGCCTTACAAATTTGCCGCAACATCTTCAAGACCTTGGAGAAGTCGCACCGCCAGAAGTTGGACATGCTTCCTGTGGAGGCACCTTTATACGACCCGCATGACCTCTATGGCCTCGCTCCCATAGACTTCCATAAGCTCGTTGACCCACGCGAAGTTATCGCCCGAATCGTCGACGGTAGCCGTTTCCAGGAGTTCAAGTCAAGATATGCGACCACCATCGTTTGCGGCTTCGCCCATCTGATGGGCTTCCCCGTGGGCATCATCGCTAACTACGGTGTGTTGTTCTCGGAATCGGCATTGAAAGCCACACACTTCATCGAACTTTGTTGCCAGCGCAACATCCCTTTGGTGTTCTTGCAGAACATCACGGGTTTCATGGTGGGCAAGCAGTACGAGCAGGGCGGCATCGCCAAGGACGGTGCCAAGATGGTGCATGCCGTCTCGAATGCCAACGTGCCCAAGTTCACGGTCATCTTCGGAGGCTCGTTTGGCGCAGGCAACTACGGCATGGCCGGTCGCGCCTACAGCCCGAGGCTGCTCTTCATGTGGCCCAATGCCAAGATTTCTGTCATGGGTGGTGAACAAGCCGCCAGTGTGTTGGCGACGGTCAAGGAAGACCAGTACAAATACAAAGGCCTTGAGGTTCCGACTGACGAAATCGCTAAACTGAAGAAAGAAATCCTGGCCAAGTACGACTACGAAGGCTCGGCCTTCTACAGCACCGCCCGCCTTTGGGACGACGGCATTATCGATCCCATCGACACGCGTAAAATCCTCGCCTTGGGCATCGCTGCCTCTTTGAACCAGCCCTTCCCGCCGCAACAGTTTGGCGTGTTCAGGATGTAGTTTTATTATTTGTAAGACTGTTGAACAAAGTAGATGAGCAAATTTAGTTTACATAATCGACGCGAGACTTCGAGACACGAGACACGAGACGGATCGTGCTTGTCCCGTGTCTCGTAGTCCCGCGTCCCGTGTCAAAAGAATTGCAGTTTAATTTTGTACCATTACTTATGAAAAAAGTTTTAAAATGGTTTTTCGGCATTGTGCTTGGCCTTTGCCTTCTTGCCGTTATCGTCGTCGCTTGTGTCTGGGGACATGAAATCATTACTGTCCGTACTATCAAGCAGATGGGCGACAACCCCTACCTTTATTATATGGAATACAAGACGCCCTACGATTTGGACGATTTGGTCGAGAAAGACGTGGCAAGCAATGCCGCCCTTGTGGATTATGTGGTCTCGAGAATTGGGAAAGGCTTGCCCATCAAGATCAAGAGCTCGCAGGTCGCGGATGAAAACGGCGAGATGAACACCTTCAACTGCACCAGTTTCCAAGCCATGAAAGCCGACGGGACTGGCTACTATTATGGTCGCAACTACGATTACTTCAAAAACCCCACTTTGGTAACTCTATCGCGCCCGAAAAACGGTTATGCTTCACTCGCGGTCACCGATATGTCGCACGTGGGCTATGGCTTGGATAAGCTTCCTACTTCGTTCATGAGCAAAATCATGTGCTTGGCTGCTATCTATGCCCCTGTCGATGGCATCAATGAAAAGGGGCTTTGCACCTCCATTATGGCGCTGCCCAAGATGGCCGCCCAGCAGAATACTGGAAAACACAAAGTGGGTACCACGGTCATCATGCGACTTTTCCTCGACCGCTGCGCCACGGTGCAAGAAGCCCTCGAACTCGTCAATTCTCTTGACATTTGCCATGATGCTGTGGTTGGTTCGGGCTATCATTATATGGTGGCCGATGCCTCGGGCGACTGTGCCGTCATCGAGTTCGACAAGGAAGACGGCTGGAAGACAATGGTGGTCCGAAAGTCGCCGGATTCCACCTATATGCATGTCACCAACCACCTGCTCAGTCCCAAGTATCTCACCACCGAGCCCGACCCCTCGGTAGGCAATCCCAAGAGCAAGAGCTGGTGGCGTTATGAAGTGGTAAGAGACTATTTGTCAGGCAAGAAGGGCGTTGTCACCCTTGAAGAGGCCCAAGAATGCCTCTCGCTGGTGCATTGGGTCGACCTGCAATGGGAAGGCAGCACCACCGTGGAAGACACGCAATGGAGCAACGTCTACGACCAAGCCACGGGCACTCTGAGCCTGCGCAACTGGAACGAATACGAGAAGTCTTATACTTTCTCGTTGGAATAAGTTTAGTTGAATAGTCACTTAATGAAAACCCTCATCAGAATAATCATTTTTGGCTTGCTCCTCATGCCTTCCGTGCTGCTTGCGCAGCCCAAGATGCGGAAAAACGAAATCAAGGTGGCCTTGCTCTCGATAGCCAGCGGCTCGTCAAAGGTGACCTACGAGCGGCTGGTGGGTGACTACCAAAGCATTGAGCTGACGGTAGGGGTTATCGGTTTGGGTTTCGATATACTGAAAGATAGTGACCCGAAGGGAACCTCATGGCGTGCCGCCTATAAGTTCATTTTTCCTAACCAATACAATGCTGCCAATCAGTTATGTGGCTTTTATGTGAAGCCGGAGCTATGCTATTCCTCCTATTATTACACGCATTGTAATCAAGAGCGACTCAAAGTGGATCGGGTTGCTTTGATGGGTGTGTTGGGCTACGATTGGGTGGTAAAATGGTTTGTGTTCGATGTTTATACCGGACTGGGTCTCGCTTCAGGCAATAGCAACCACAGTAACTACCATCACGGTTTCATCGGCTGGAACGACCATACTCCGTATGCGTTTACAGCCGGATTCAGAATTGGCGTTGCGTTTTAAAGCGGTATAATTTTGCGTTTATTCCGCTACGAAACCAAAAAATCGCATTTCGTAGCGGAATAAAGTTGATTTTATTCCAAAATTTGTTTTATCTTTGCGGCGAAATACAACTAATACACTATCGACCATGTGCATTGTTATAGGAAGAGAGAAAGAGATAGAGGAGCTGAACCGTCGTTGTGGGAGCGGCCGTCCGGAGTTTATTGCGGTGTATGGCCGTCGCCGTGTGGGTAAGACTTTCCTCATCAACGAGACACTACGCGACGACATGGTGTTTCGTCATACAGGCTTGTCGCCATACGACCGCAAGAGAAAAGTCACGCTGAAAGACCAGTTGCAGAACTTTTATTTCTCGCTGATTCGCCATGGCATGGAGGGCATCGCCCAGCCCAAGTCGTGGATGGAGGCTTTTTTCATGCTTGAGCAATATCTTGAGCGGCGTGACAATGGTTCTCGTCAGGTAGTGTTCATCGATGAGTTGCCATGGATGGACACGCCAAGGTCGGGGTTCCTCACCGCTCTTGAGGCGTTTTGGAATGGTTGGGGTAACGCCCGCCATAACCTTTGCTTTGTGGTTTGCGGTTCAGCCACTTCCTGGATGCTCGATAACCTCATCAACAACAAGGGCGGTCTTTACGGACGTCTTACTTGTGAGATCAAACTTGCCCCGTTTACCTTGCTCGAATGCGAAAAGTTCTTCGTCAGCCGTGGCATCAAGATGTCGCGCTACAACATCGCCCAAGCCTACATGATTCTTGGCGGCATTCCTTATTACCTCGATTACTTTGACCCGTCGCTCAGCCTTGCGCAAAACATCGACCGGCTGTTTTTCAACCCCAAAGCAAAGCTTGGCGACGAGTTTGACCGACTGTTCAACTCCGTGTTCGACCATGCTGATGCCTGCATGAAAATAGTGAAGGCGCTGGGACAACGGCATTCGGGATACACTCGCGAGGAGATTGCAAAAAAAGTCGGCATCAATCCCAACGGCGATTTCACATCCATTATGAAAGCCCTCATGGCCAGCGACTTTGTGAAGAAATACGTTCCATACGGCATGAGCAAGCGCGAGGAGCACTATAAACTTTCGGATTGTTTCTGTTGGTTCTGGCTGCACTTTAAGGAAAGCCGAGGCATCACCGAAACCGACTATTGGGAACATCATTTGAAGGAGCCGAAGATAGCTTCATGGCGAGGGGTCGCTTTCGAGGAGGTATGTTTTCAGCATATCCAACAAATCAAGATGGCTTTGCAGATTGCGGGGGTTTCATCAAAAGAATCCGCCCTGATTGTGAAAGGCAACGGCAAAAAAGAAGGCATGCAGCTTGACCTGCTCATCGACCGTGCCGACGATGTAATGAATGTATGCGAGATGAAATTCAACAAGAGTGCACTTACCATCACGAAAGCATACGCACAAAAGCTAGTGTCCCGCGTCAGCACCCTTGAAAAGACGAATCCTGACAAGACCTATCATTTGACCTTGATTAGTGTTTTACCCTTGAAACCCAACGCATATACCGATACGTTTACGGCAAGGATTACTATTGACGAATTGTTTAAATAGCTGATCAAGCTTTTTGAATACAATTCTCAGTTGTGAGACCGTTTATCAATAAGTATGGAACAAAATGCCATCAAATCTCCTCCAACCCCAACTCCTTCAGATACACATTGAGTTTTCCACGTGCTTCTGCTATCTTACCTTCACACTCCTTCAATTGCTTGGTCACGGCATTCAAATCAATTTGTTCTTCCTCTTTTGAAAGGTTCACATAACGGGTGATATTGAGGTTCCAGCCGTTGTCCTTGATTTCCAGCAAGGAAACCTGACGAGAGAAACGCGGCTCTTCTCTGCGGTATTGATAAGTCTCTACAATCTTGTCCACGTCCGTTTCGCGAAGGTAATTCTGCCGTTTGCCTTTCTCGTAATGCTCTTCGCCACTGGCGTTAATGAACAAGATTTTTTCGTTCTTGCGGCATTTTTTCAACACGAGGACACAAACAGGAATGCCCGTCGAATAGAACAAATTGGCCGGCAGACCAATAACGGCATCAATGTTGTCGTCTTCGAGCAGTTTTTTGCGGATAGCCTCTTCCTTACCGCCACGGAACAGCACACCGTGAGGCAGAATGATTGCCATCGTGCCGTTGTCACTCAAGAAGTGAAAACCATGCAACAAGAACGCAAAGTCGGCAGCCGACTTGGGTGCCACGCCGTAACGGTTGAAACGGAAGTCTTTGGCAGTTTCTTCTGTAGGATCCCAGCGCAGGCTGAAAGGCGGATTGGCAACCACCGCGTCAAAGTGCATCTTCTTGGCAGGGTTCTGCTCGTTGAGGATGTCCCAATCGTTGGCCAAAGAATCGCCATGATGGATTTCAAACTCAGTGTCTTTCACTCCGTGCAGTAGCATATTCATTCGGGCAAGGTTGTAGGTGGTGATGTTCTTCTCCTGACCATAAATTTTACCGATATTGGAGTTTTCTTTCTTTGCCACCCTGCGTACATTAAGCAGTAAAGAGCCCGAACCACATGCAAAGTCCAGTACCTTATCAATCTTTTTCTTTATTCCCGTAGTGGGGTCTTGACAATCCAAAGTGACTATACGTGACAAAACACTTGAAATCTTTTGTGGTGTGTAATACTCACCGGCCTTCTGGCCAGAACCTGCTGCAAATTTATCAATCAAATACTCATATGCATCACCCAAATCATCTTTGTCTGAATTATTCTCAGCAAGCTTCTTAGCTATTGTATTGATTACTTTTATCAAAAGAGCATTTCTTTCAGAATAATTCTTTCCTAGTTTTTCTGAGTTAAGATTTATTTCCGAAAACAAACCTTTAAAAGAACTGCCAAAGGATTCATTCTCTATATATTTAAATCCTTCTTGAAGAGTTTTAAGAAGATCTTCGTCTTGCGTTCGAGCCAATTCTGAAATACTACTCCATAAATACTCTGGCTTTATTACATAATGAATTTTCTTCCGCATTTGGCTTTCAAACAAATCAACATCATCGGGATTTTTTTCATACCAAACCTGTAATGCGTTTTTTTGAAGTCGCTTATCTTCGCTATTAAATGTAATTATTGGATATTCTGCGCCCAATTCTTTTTGTGCTGATTGCTCATAACTATCCGATAAATAACGAAGGAACAGAAATGAAAGCATATAATCACGGAAATCATCTGCCATCATGGAACCTCTTAGTTCATTGGCTACGTCCCATAAGGTCTTGCCTAATTTATCTTGATCATCCTTACTCATTTTCTTTCTCTTTTTTGTAATCAAAATGATATTTATCATTTATTCTTCTAAACACCTCTTTCAACATGTTTTTGTTATCAGGAACCATCACATCTGATTGAGGAAAATACACATTTCTATGTGTTAACGCATTATCTTCAAGAGCAATCCTATCCGCCTCTTCTTTACTATATCCAATTTCTTCCAATACAAAACTGATTCTACCAACACCTAAAAACGAAGATATATTCTCCAAAACTTGTCTTAGTATTGCCATATGATACACTTCTATACCATTGTCATTATTTAAATCCTCATCATCTTGAATTGCTTTATCCAACACTTGCAACATACGCAAATGATAGAGCCAAACAGCTTTATTAGTAAAACTTACAAACGAATACTCTCCTTTATCAAAAGATAACCCTCTAAGCGAATACTTATTATTATCTCCCTTCCTTCCCTTAAATGGGTTACTGGGATCCGTCAACCAATTACCCAAAATTGTTGCAAATCCAATATGATGGGTTGTAATTATTATCTTTCTGGTTTCGTAGTATTTCTTTATAAGCTCAAACAAAGTAAATGCTGTAACAAAAATATTATGGTCATCAAGGCTTGAAACTGGGTCATTAATAATAATATACTTGTTTTGCTCATCTGCCCAACCTTCTGTATCAAACAAAGCCAAAAAGAAACACCATACGAAAACCCTCTCTTCTCCACGAGACAACTTTATATTTTTATCATCTTTATCGTTCAAATGAAAAGAAATGTACTCTATGCCTTTTTCTGGATTGTCTTCGTATGAATGGAATACGAAATCGTATTGAGGATTGTAGGGCTTAAGTTTTTGTCTCACACTATCCTCATAAATCAAAGAATGAAACTTGTTCAAACTGCTTGGCACCACACGCAATACGATTTTTTCTTCGGAATGTTCAATATCATTATCCCATACAAACAAATCTTCACTATATGCATTATAGTAAACGCCTGTTTGTCTTCCTTTCTTCTCTTCTTCATCCGATTGCTCTCTTGCTAACTCTTTATACTCAACAGAGAGTCTAGTTTTCCCGGTACCATTGAATGCATAAATAAGGAAAATGTTCTCTTTTGCATCCTTAATCTGTTTTGCTATATCTTTCAATTCCATAGTTCATTCTTTATTTAGAAGTAGGAAACATCTGTTGCATTAATCCCTTTTTGTATTCTTGCAAAGAAACAACTCTTAGGGCGTAAGCATTTATTGCTTCATCCAGTGACGAAAAACACGAAGCGATTTCACATTGTTCATTAAAGGATGGGGTTGCAATTACAAAATTACTATATATACTTATCCAATGCCTTTGATGATCCATTGGTTTGAAGCCTATTGTTTGCATCGTTTCAAATATAAATTTTAGATTGTACCCTTCTTTTGCATGAAGCATTTTCATGGCAGATGATTTTACTTTAAATGGAAAATCTACATATTTACTATCGGTTGTAAAATCATCAAAAATGATTACCGGAACATCCTCAAATATGCCAAAATCTTCTGTTGTATATCCCAAAACAAATGTCTTACCTGCTGTTAAAACTGGCGTTCCTTTTGAACTATAGTTCTCAGAGGCCACCAAATAGGGTTGAGGCTGTTCGTATTGTAAACAATCTCCTAATTTCTTAACTTCCCATTCCCCTTCCTTCTCAAAATCCTTGAATCTATATTCGGGTAATGTTTTGCCTTGTGCTGGAAACAGTTTCTGTATAAGTCCCTTCTTGTAGGCTTTCAGCAAGTCCGATTTTCTCTTGGTGGAGGCAATTATCTTATCAATGGCAGAAAGGGATTCAGCTATTCGACACTGCTCAGCGAAAGGGGGATGTGGAATATTCAAAGAGTTAATTATCTCGCCAGACAAATTTCCCTGACCGCCTTGTATATAACGATTTACAATGGAACTTTTTTGGCTTTTCAAATACTGATATAAAAATGCAGTGCTAACACCCTCTTTGGGAATTATTGCAAGTATTGCTTGGTTTATCGCACCTCTCATCTGAGCAATTCCAACTTCACCGCTTGTTGCACCATATAAGGCATATAGAATTGTTCCTTTCTCAACCATTTTTGCAGACGAGTTATCTAAACCATTTTGTGTCAAAAACAATTCTGTATGGTCACTATTGATTTCTCCAGACCTAATAAAAGGAATATTTCCTCCATAATAATCTTTATTATTTGCAGATGGTGTCCCACCAGAAAATGTTTTCGCAATCTCTCCCAATCTCTTTACACGCCATTCCCCATCATTTTGAAATTCGGGAAAGCGGAGGGCGGGAATGTGGTTGTATGTGGGTTTGGTAGTCATATCAAATCCGTTTTATTCTTCATATGCCTTCAACCCAGAAATCTCTTGCTCTGGCACTAACCGTTTCAGCAGTGGCACAAGGTCATTCATCAGTTCGGCCTCCTTTCGGGTGCGGTCGCGCCAGCCCAATTGCAGCGGTTCAAGCAAAGTATTTAGTTTTTCACCATCGAATATCTTACGCTCCACAATATCGTTGACAAAAGTCTGCACCGAAGCCACACTTAATCCATGCTTTTCGGCTATGGCTATCATCTCTTTTGCATATTTCTCCGTCTTGAAAACCTCGTAACCTTCCTTGATTTGCTGCTCCGTCTTACCATTTACACCATCAAGGCTATCGATATAGGCAATAATGTCCTCGCGGTCATCAAGCAGGTTGGCACTCGAACGAATCAGGTTGATGAGTTGTTCTTTGGTCATCTTCCACTGGACAGGCTTTCCCATATAATTGGAAATCAGACTCATGATATAGTCATAGTCTATCACAGCTGAAGCGAACAGGACAAACTCAAAATCAAGGTCTTCCACTTCATCCGGGACTGTTGAAGAAGTCTTTTCGCGTTGGGTCTTCAATTCACGGGCAAGGTCAAGATAGGCTCCACGGAAAGCCCGCAAATCGTCTTCCGTGAAACCATAAGGTGCTTGTTGCTCACTTGCCATACTATCATTCTGTTCCTCATCCGTTTGAGCGAGGTCGATATACTGGTCAAGTTGCGTCTTGAGTCGCTGTACTTCCTTAAAACAGACTATAAATCCCGCCTTGGCCTCATCTCCTTTCAGGTTGGGCACCTCTTCGGCTTTGAAGTCTAAATCATGTAACGCCATATAGTCACGCAATCCATTTATGGCATCTTTGTATTTCTTCAGAATAACAGGCGCCGGCTCCACCAACCAAATCTGGCGTGCATTGTCCTTCTTTTCGCCTGAGAACAAAGCGATGGCTGCATCCACATTCTCCTGCTGGCTACGAAAATCGAGAATGTTGCCATAAGGCTTTGTATCATTAAGGATACGATTGGTGCGTGAGAAAGCCTGCACCAAACTATGATATTTCAAGTTCTTGTCCACATACAACGTGTTCAGATACTTGGAATCGAAACCCGTCAGCAACATATCCACTACAATGGTGATGTCTATTTTGTTCTTATGCGCATAGTCCTTGTTGCTGTATTGCTGGTTCTTAATGCGCTGCTGCACATCTTGATAATAAGCATCAAACTCATTGACGGAATGATTGGTACCAAACTGCTTGTTGTAATCAGCAATGATAGTCATTAACGCTGCTTTCTTCTTATCTGGTTCCTGCTCGTTGTCTTTCTGTTCCTGCGGCAAGTCCTCCTGAATCTGCATGATGTCACGATTGCCCTCGGCAGGTGGCGAGAACACACAAGCGATGTTCAACGGCTCATAATGCTCATCCTCTAACCACATTTGAGTTTGCGCATTCTTAAACAAATGGTAGTATTCGATAGCCTCATTGATAGAACCTGTGGCAAACAAGGCGTTGAAGCGGCATTCGTTGGTGGCTGCACGGTGTTTGGCCAAAATGGCTTTCACGATGGCCGATTTTTTCACCGTTTCGCCCACCATATCCGACTTATCAGGTTTGAAATAATCCACATGGAAACGAAGCACATTGCTGTCTTCGATGGCATTAGTAATGGTATAGGTGTGAAGCTCATTCTGGAAGACATCTTTCGTGGTCTTGTATTGTGCTTGTTCGCCCGAGATTTGCGTGTATGTGGCGTTCTCTTCGAAGATTGGCGTTCCAGTGAATCCAAACAATTGCGCCTTCGGGAAAAACTCCTTGATGGCCTTATGGTTGTCGCCGAACTGAGAACGATGACATTCGTCAAAAATAAACACAACCCTTTTATCTCTCAAAGGCATCAGCCTCTCCTGATAGTTGCGGCGGTTTTGAGGGTCAAGCGCAATACCCAGTTTTTGGATAGTCGTCACGATGATTTTGTCGGAATAATCCTCGGAAAGCATACGACGCACAAGAGCATCGGTATTGGTGTTTTCCTCCACACAACCCTCTTGGAATTTGTTGAATTCATCGCGGGTCTGTTTGTCAAGGTCTTTGCGGTCTACCACAAACAAGCATTTTTCAATTTCGGGATTGTCTTTCAACAATGTAGAAGCTTTGAACGAGGTCAACGTCTTTCCACTTCCTGTAGTATGCCAGACGTAGCCATTGCCACGGTTTTCGTTGATGCAATTCACGATGGCCTTAACCGCATAAATCTGATAAGGACGCATCATCAACACCTTCCGCTCAGACGCCACCAAGACCATATAACGGCTAATCATTTCACCCAAACGGCATTTTTGTAAGAAGGCATCCGAAAAGGCTTCAAGTCCTGTAATCTTTTGGTTCCTCTCGTCAGCCCATCGATACACAGGAAGATATTTTTCATCCGCGTTGAAATTGAAATGATCATTGTTATTATTGGCAAAGTAATAAGTATTGTGCTGGTTGCTGACAATAAACACCTGCATAAAACAAAGCAGAGAATTGGTATAACCGTTGCCGACATCGTTCTTGTAATCAACAATTTGCTGCATCGCGCGGCGTGGACTGACATCCAAAGTCTTCAACTCAATCTGCACCACAGGCAAGCCATTGATGAGGAGAATCACATCATAACGCTGAAAACTGTTCCGCGTATTGATGCGCAACTGGTGAATAACCTCGTAATCATTTTTGCACCAGTCTTTTATATTCACCAACATATATTGAAGCGGTGTGCCGTCCTCACGAATGAAAGTGTTGCGTTCGCGCAACCTTCTCGAAGCCAAAAACACATCCGATTCCGTAATTTCCTCCAACAAACGGGCAAACTCATTGTCAGTCAAATGACAACGGTTCAAGGCTTGGAACTTTTCCCTGAAATTCTCTTCCAATGAAGCCCTGTCGTGAATGTCTTCTCGATAGACATACTTCAAATTATCTCTCAGATAACGGATAAACTGCTCTTCTATTTGCTTTTCCAATGCCATAACCACCTATCTTTTGCATAAATAACTTACAAAAATACAGTTTTTTTGATGAATAATCGCACTTTTTCACACATTTTTCGGACTAATAATCCCCAATCCGCAACTATTACAATGAAATGCTCGTCACCTTGGAGCAACCTTTTCCACCGACAACATGAAGTTTCAAACCGTGACAAATCGTCACGGTTTGAAAACTCGTTTCTTTTTGCGAAACCAAATTCAACTGGTGACAATCTGTCACCGTTTATCCTATTTTGTTCTTTTTTAATCAATTTCAGTTGGTTACAATTTGTAACCGACTCACTTCTTTCATAATCAATTTTCAACCCGTTACAATTTGTAATGGTTTCATTTCTTTCCTTTTTTCAACCGATTCTTTAAAGACATACCAATAAGTTGAGGGTCAAGAACACATACCCACCCATCCCAATCCAACAGATTCCACAATCTACCCAACCCCATTTCCATATTTTTCCTATCTTTGCCCCCATCATCATAAACTTATCATTATGAAAAAACTCTCCTTTATCCTCTTTTGCTTGGCTTTTGGACTGTTCTTGCAGTCCTTTGCCGCTGACCCCGTCAAACTCCAAAGCCCCGACGGGCAACTGGAAGTAAAATTCGAACTGCGCGACGGCGTGCCTTATTACAGCCTCGACCGCACCGGCAAGCCTGTGGTGCTGCCCTCCAAGATGGGCTTTACCCTTGAATGGCGCGACGACCTTGCCCATGCTTTTGTGCTGAAAGACACAAAATACAGCACCTTCGACGAGACTTGGGAACCTGTCTGGGGCGAGGAGGCGCAAATCCGCAACCACTATAACGAGATGCTCGTTACATTGGAGCAACCCGTTGGTTCTGTGGAGAGTATGGACCATTCCACTGAGAAGAAAGCTACGGTGATGCAGATTCGTTTTCGTCTTTATGACGACGGTCTCGGCTTCCGCTATGAGTTCCCGATGGAGAATGCCTTGGTCTATTTCTGGATCAAGGAGGAACTGACCGAGTTTGCCATGGCGGGCGACCACACCGCTTGGTGGATTCCCGGTGACTTGGACACACAGGAGTTCAATTTCACACAGTCGAGGCTGTCGCAGATCCGTGAGTTATGGGATGCCGGTCATAAAGACGGCGGCTGGCCGTGGACGGGTTTCTCCCCGACAGGCGTGCAGACCGCCTTGCAGATGAAGACCGACGACGGCCTTTACCTCAACATCCATGAGGCCGCTACCCTCGACTACCCGACGATGCATCTTGATCTCGACGACAAAAACATGGTGTTCCGCGCCTGGCTCTCACCTGATGCCACGGGCTACAAAGGCCGCATCCAGGCCCCTTTTAATACCCCTTGGCGCACGGTCATGGTGACCACCTCGGCCACCGATGCCTTGGCTTCGCGCCTCATCCTCAACCTCAACGAGCCATGCGTTTTGGAAGATGTGTCGTGGATTCACCCCGTGAAATACATGGGCGTGTGGTGGGAGATGATTTCGGGCAAGAGCAGTTGGTCTTACACCAACGACTTCCCCTCGGTGAAGTTAGGCGAAACCGACTATGCACATGCCAAACCCAACTCGAACCACGGTGCCAACAACGCCAATGTGCGCCGCTACATCGACTTTGCCGCCGCCAACGGCTTCGACGCCCTCCTCATCGAAGGCTGGAACATCGGCTGGGAGGACTGGTACGCCAAACAGAAGGATTTCGTCTTCGACTTCCTCACGCCTTATCCCGACTTCGATCTGCCAGCCTTGAACCAATACGCCCACGAGAAAGGCATCCGCCTCATCATGCACCACGAAAGCTCCGCTTCCACGCTGAATTATGAGCGTTGGATGGAGAAGGCCTATAACCTGATGAACCTGTATGGCTACGATGCGGTGAAAGGCGGCTATGTGGGCACCATCATCCCCTTTGGCGAAGGCCACTACAGCCAGCCCATTAACAACCACTATCACTATGCTATTGTAGAGGCCGCCAAGCACCATATCATGGTAAATTCGCATGAGGCGGTGAGACCTACAGGTCTCTGCCGCACTTGGCCTAACATGATTGGCAATGAGAGCGCGATGGGCACCGAGTTCCGCGAGCGCATCAATCCTGGACACACCACTATCCTGCCTTTTACCCGCCTGCAAGGTGGTCCGATGGACTACACACCGGGTATCTTCGAGACCGACATGGGCAAAATCGTGCCGTGGGGACAAAAGATGAAAACCACCATTTGTAACCAACTGGGCTTATATGTGACCTTCTATTCGCCCTTGCAGATGGCCGCCGACTTCCCCGAGCATTACGCGCAGTTCATGGATGCCTTCCAGTTCATCAAGGATGTGGCGGTGGATTGGGACCAGAGCCTCTATCTCATGGCTGAGCCTGGCGACTATATCGTCACGGCACGCCATCCCAAGCTGTCGACCTTGAACAAAGCAGCCGAAGGTGTCGGCACCCTGCGTGACGGCAAGAAAGGTGTGGTCTCCAACGCCACGAAGTTCGTCTATGCCTTGCCCGACGATGCCACGGCAGAAGATTTGAAGAACGCCCAGCCGCATGACGTTTGGTACGTGGGTGGTATCACTGACGAGAATGCCCGCGAGGTGGAGGTGAAACTGGATTTCCTGAAGCCTGGCGTGAAATACGAAGCCACGATTTATTGCGATGCCAAAGATGCCAGCGGTATCCCCGATGAGCATTACAACGCACAGGCCTACACCATCACCAAAAAGACGGTGACGAACAAGTCGAAACTTAAGGTGAGGATGGCACCTTGCGGTGGTTTTGCGGTGTCATTACGTTCGCTATAATACATGTAGAGACGTAGCGCGCTACGTCTCTACCGGTTTTATTGCAACAGGTTCTTCGTCGAAAGCAGCCCGCAGGCGGCATCGATGTCCTGTCCTCGTGAGGCGCGGATAGTGGCGATAATGCCTTTCTCGTTCAAGGCGTCGCGGAACCAAGTCATGGTGGCGGCATCGGGGCTCTTCAGCGGGATGCCAGGCACGGCGTGATACCTTATTAGATTAAAGCGGCAACGGGAGCTACCCAGCAGCCTTGCGATTTCCTTGACATGGTCCTTGCTGTGGTTGAGGTCCTTGAAGATGATGTACTCAAACGAAAGGCGGCGTTGTCCGTGCCAGTCGTGTTGTTTCACCGCGTGGATGACCTCTTTGATGGGGTAGCTCTTTTCGACGGGCATCAGTTTGAGGCGCTCGTCGTGGAAGGGGCTGTGCATCGAGATGGCGAGGTTGCATTTCGACTCTTCGAGGAAGCGTTTGAGGTTGGGGATGAGGCCGCTTGTCGAGACGGTGATGCGGGTCGGGCTCCAGCCCAAGGCCCATTCCTGCGTGAGGATGTCCAAAGAGCGCATCAGGTTGTCGTAGTTGGCCAAAGGCTCGCCCATGCCCATAAAGACGATGTTGGTCAATTCATCAAACTCGGGCAAACTGAGGATCTGGTTCATGATTTCGGCCACAGAGAGGTTCTTCTGGAAGCCTTGTTTGCCTGTGGCGCAGAAGAGACAGTCCATTTGACAGCCCACCTGAGTGGAGACGCACAACGTGGCGCGTTCGCGGTCGGGAATATAGGCCGCCTCGATGAAATGCTCACCAGCAGGGAAGAGGTATTTCTTCGTGCCGTCGGTCGACACCTGCTCCTTGACGGGGGCATGTAATCCTGTCTCGTAATGCTCGTCCAGCAAAGCCCGTGATGCCTTGCTGAGGTTGGTCATGTCATCAAACGAAGCACAACGCTTCATGTAGATCCAGTCCACCAGTTGCTTACCCGTGAACTTGGGCAGTCCCAATTTCTCGACGACCTCCTGAATCTCGGCAGGGGTCTTGCCTAAAAGTATCTGTTTTTCCATGCCGCAAAAGTAAGGAAATTTCCGTATTTTTGCAGCACACTTTAACCCAATGAAAAAAATGACCTTTCTTTTCAGCCTGCTGGCGGTGCTCTTCGCCATGCCTTCATGTGGGACTTCTTCGAGTGAGGAAGTCGGACAAAACGCTACCGTTGGTGAGACGACGCTTGTGGATACCAACGATGTCATTCCTGCCGATACGGCTACCTATTATTCCGAGGTGGTGGACAAGAAAAATTGCTTCATCATCGTCTCCAAACCCGAGCTGAGGCTGTATGTCTGCGAGGTGGTAGGCAGCGACACCGTCAAACGCGTGCATTATCCTGTTTGCGTGGGCTTGAAAAAGGGCCAGAAGCAGAAGAAAGGCGACATGAAGACGCCTGAATGTACGGCTGCCAACCCGTTTGTGATTACTGAGATTAAAGACGCCTCACAGTGGTACCATGACTTCGGCGACGGTCGCGGTTCCATCTTGGCCTACGGCAACTGGTTCATGCGCTTGAAAACTCCAGGCCATTCGGGCATTGGTATCCATGGCAGTACCAACAATGAAAGCTCGGTGCCAGGACGCGGTAGTGAGGGCTGCATCCGTTTGAGAAACAATGATTTGGATGACTTGAAAGAAAACTATGCCTTCGTCGGAATGCGTGTGGTCATCCTTGCCGACGAAATAGAATAAAACCTAAGTGTTGCGTCCTCCGTCCTTTGTCTTCCGTCCTACGTCCCCCGTCTCTTACTGTTTCAGGTTCAGGTCCCAAGCGTCTTCAAGGTCGATGTCCCAGCCGGCTTTGAGGTCGAGCGGGTCTTTGTATTCGAGGACGGTCTCTGGTAAAGTGCGTCGGTGATAGTTGCCTGTGCTCCATTTGCCATTGCCGTCGGCGTCGAGGATGGCGCGGAGCTTGTATTTGGCGGGCATGAGGTATTCGAACACCACTTCCTGCTTTTGCGTGATGATTTCCTCTTTCAATACTTTGCCGCTTTCGTTGGTGAGCTGCACTACGACCTGTTTCATGCCCTCGGGCGGGATGACGGTGATGTAGATGTTGCCGTATTCGTCTTCTTTCATCACATGGAAATCCGCTTTGATCACATCATTGGTGCGACCTCGGATGCCGAAAAACACCGAATCGGGGATTTCAAAACTGTAGCTTGAATCGGCGGAAAATGGGGTGGTCAAACGGTATTCCAAGCCGTATTCGTCGGCTTTCTCGAAGGCAAGCCGGTTGTAATAAACGACGGTGTCGCATTTGAAAACAGCCGAGTCGCGCATCTGGTAGCTGACGATGGGTTCGGAGAACTTCAGCAGCAAGTCTTGTCCCGGGATGAGTCCTCCGCGACCGAGCAGGTTGTCGCTGACTTTCAAGGGTTCTGGTTTCTTTTTGCGCGCGTTTTTGTCCTTGAATTTCAGGCTGTAACGCGATGAGTCGTTGATGACCGTGTCGTGTTTCACATGCACCCACAGGCTGTCTTTGACATTGGGCGTGAAATACCAACAAACCGTGTCGTGTGCAGCAGAATGCAGGGTCACGAGGTTGAAGGTGTCGGGCAACATCTCGGGCGTCATTACAACGGCTTCCTTGGCGGGATGGCGGAACACAAAGCGCAATAGACCTTCCTCGACGAGCTTCTTTTCCAAGAGCACTTGCGTGGAATCTACCTCGGTGAACATGTATAAGGTAAGGTTGAGGGCGTCTTGGTTATACTTTGCCGTCGGTTTCGTCTCGAGAACGACAGAATCAATTGTGCTCACAAGCGTATCCGCCTGCATCGCCAAGCTATCCATCGCCGTCGAGTCCATCGAAGGAGGGATAGGCTTTTGCAGACAAGAGGCCTGCACCAGCGTGTCCAAAAACGCCACTTCTTCGTTGGGCTGGTCGAAATAGAGGTTGGAGTTCACATCTTTGATGGCGAAGACCAGATACTTGTTATCGGCCAGACCGTCGAGGGTGAACAAGCCCTCCTTGTCAGTCTTGGTGATGTAGTTGGGTTTGCTGGTCAAAGGCAGCGAATCCAGATTGTCGTGGTCGGCGGCATAGAGGCCTACATAGGCATCTTCAACGGGTTTCTTGTCGCTGGCATTCAACACCTTGCCTGCAATGCGGAGCGTGTCAATGTGGTCGCCTGTGGAGAAGCTATAGACATAGTCCTTGAAGGGGTTGCCTTCGTGCAGGTCTTTGATGCACGAGCCGAAATTGATGGTATAGGTCGTGTTGGGCGCCAGCTCTTCCTTGAACTTGATGACCACGGTCTTGTTCTTCAGTTTGATGTCGGGTTTTTCGCTCAAAGGCGGCGAAATCAGCACGTTTTGGTTGGCGTTTTCGAGGGTGATGTATTCGTCGAAGGTGATTTCGATTTTCTTGCCGACGAAGTTGATGCTATGGTTCTCAGGCACGGCCAGGACTACCTTTGGGGGCACGGTGTCCTTGGGCCCGCCAGTGGGTGCCACCGCATTGGCACATTGTTGGGCGAGAAAGGCCATGAGCAATATGCCAACCGCAAAAAGAATATGTTTTAACCTCCGAATCACGGGGCAAAGATACAATTTTGGTATGCCCTAAAGGGCAGAAATCTTCCAAAAATCTATTATAAAATCTTTCTAAAAAACTTAAATTACAGATTTCCAATGATTTTTGATGGATTTCTTGCGAAGCAATCCAAAAAAGAAAAGGGAATCAACCATTTCTTGACGAACATTCCGAAATGAATTGCTATCTTTGCAAGTTTTAATCTTTAAATCTTGAATTTTTAAATCTTTAAATCTCGAAATATGTACAGAACGCATACTTGTGGCGAACTTCGTCTTGCTGATTGTGGCAAGGAAGTGACATTGGCAGGCTGGGTGCAGCGCGTGCGCGACAAAGGCTCCCTCGTGTGGATCGACCTTCGTGACCGTTATGGCATCACCCAACTTTTCTTGGATGGCAACAGCGATCCGAAACTCATTGAACAGGCCCGCACTTTTGGCCGTGAATTTGTGATTCAAGCCAAAGGCACCGTTATCGAGCGCGAGTCGAAGAACCCGAACATGCCGACGGGCGACATCGAGCTGAAGGTGAACGCCTTCACCCTGCTCAACGGCAGCAAGACCCCACCTTTTACCATTGAAGACATCAGTGACGGCGGCGATGACCTTCGCATGAAATACCGTTACCTGGACATTCGCCGTAACCCCGTGCGCAAGAACCTCGAGCTGCGCCACCGCATGGCCATGCTCGTGCGCAATTATTTGAGCAACCTCAATTTCCTCGAAATCGAGACCCCGATGCTCATCAAGAGCACGCCTGAGGGTGCCCGCGACTTCGTGGTGCCGAGCCGTATGAATCCCGGCGAGTTTTACGCCCTGCCGCAAAGCCCGCAGCAATACAAGCAACTGCTGATGGTGGCCGGCATGGACCGCTATTTCCAGATTGTGCGCTGCTTCCGCGATGAGGACCTCCGCGCCGACCGTCAGCCTGAGTTCACTCAAATCGACTGCGAGATGTCATTTGTGGAGCAAGAAGATGTGCTGAACACCTTCGAGGGCTTGGCCAAGCACCTCTTCAAGGAGATGAATGGCCTCGAATTTGACCAATTCCCGCGCATGACCTGGCACGACGCCATGAAATACTACGGCTCCGACAAGCCCGACATCCGTTTCGGGATGAAGTTCGTGGAGCTTAACGACGTGGTGAAAGGCATGGGCTTTGGCCTTTTCGACAATGCCGACCTCGTGGTAGGTATCTGCGCCGAGGGCTGCTCGGAATACACTCGTAAGCAGCTCGACAGCCTTACCGAATTCGTGAAGCGTCCGCAGGTGGGTGCTGGCGGTATGGTCTACGTCAAATACAACACCGATGGCACGTTCAAGTCGTCGGTCGACAAGTTCTACACGCCTGAAGATTTGAAAGTCATTGCCGACAAGTTCGGCGCCAAGCCCGGCGACTTGATGCTTATCCTCTGCGGCGAGGCCATGAAGACCCGCGTGCAACTTAACGCTTTGCGTCTCGAGATGGGTAACCAGCTCGGTCTGCGCAACCCCGACGTGTACGCACCGCTGTGGGTCATCGACTTCCCGCTGTTGGAATGGGACGAGGAGACGCAACGCTACTACGCCATGCACCATCCTTTCACTGCACCGAAGCCCGAGGACGAGGCCTTGCTCGACGACCCGACGAAGTGGGGCGACATCCGCGCCAACGCCTACGACATCGTGATGAACGGTGTGGAGGTCGGTGGTGGCTCCATCCGTATCCACGACCGCACCTTGCAGAACAAGATGTTCCACACCTTGGGCTTCACTGACGAGAAGGCACAGGAGCAGTTCGGCTTCCTGATGGGTGCCTTCGAGTATGGTGCTCCGCCTCATGCCGGTCTGGCCTTCGGCTTCGACCGCCTCTGCTCGCTCTTTGGTGGCGCCGACAGCATCCGCGACTTCATCGCCTTCCCGAAGAACAACGCCGGTCGCGACGTGATGAGCGGCTCGCCCGCACCGATTGCACAAGAGCAGTTGGATGAATTGCAGATTGGGTTGAATTTGAAATGATGATGAATTGTAGGGCTGTCATAATATGGCAGCCCTATATGTCTATAAATCGACTCTATCAAAGGGAAGATTATATATGCAGATTTCATTTAGGAACCAATGATTTCCAAAAAATCTAAACACACATCCATTCACCCATAAAGGCCCATAGGTTGGTTCAATACTACTTACAAATTTATAAAGATTATTCATGTAGACAAAGGTACATGTTTTTATACAAATATGCAAGTGTATAAGTGTTTTGCTTAGTTTTTCAATAGTAATTTCCTTAGATTGTTAAATCACATTTAAGTCATTCAAATGCTTTTTCTCTCTTTCTTCTCTGTCTTGTTTATCTCTCGCTATAGAAACAGAATCGTATAGAGGTTTATTTGTAATACTGATAATTGAGTGTGCATCATACCGATAACAATTTAGATGCTGTATTAATACTCGTTGTTCATCTTTGATGTACATGTTTTGTAAGGTTGCTTTTTCAAATTCCTCTGTTCTTTCAAATAAAAATTCTCTGTATGGAAGAGGTTTCACAACATCATCACTGACAGAATAAATCTTTCCATTCATTTCATTCCAATTCCCTTTTCCATATTTCTCATCATATAGATTTTTCCAATAAGAAGTCGTAGATGTTCTGTCTTGAAATGTTTCATAGTATAAATGCTTCTCGCTAATAATTACTATTCTCTCAACTTTATCATTGTATAACAAAGGGATGATCTCAATAATCTTTAATCCCGCTAACTGCGGTGTGTTAGTAAGAAAGATTCTTTTCTGCTTTTCAAATTCTGATAAAGAAACGCCTAAATATAAATTACCTATTGCAGGGGTTTCGTATGGGTCAACTTGTTTTATGGTATATGTTTGTTTGATGGCAGTGGTGTTCGTTGTAGGATTGTTGTTTTCAATAGTAGAAATGTTATTATCACATGATCCAATGACTATTGTGATTAAGAATAATCTAACAAGTTGTCTAAATTTTGATAGTTTAATTACAATCATTCTTTTGCTTTTTATGATGCAAAAGTAAGAACTTTTTTGTATTTTTGCGACACAATTAAATATCCTAAATATAATGGAAACAATGACCATACAGTTCGACAAGCATAATGCTGCATTACAGCAATTGATGCAACTATTTGTCACTATGGGTGGACAAATTATTGAGCAGAAAACTGATGCAGAAGATTATGACCCTGAAATCGTTGCCAAGGTAAAACGCGGTCGCGAGGATTTCTTGAAAGGCAATTGTGTGACCATCAAGGCTGAGGAAGTATGGAACTGAAATTCACTCCCGATGCACAAAAAGACCTTGAATGGTGGAAACAACACGGTGATGAAGCATCGAAAAGAAAGATACAAAGGCTGTTGTCAGAAATGGAAGAACATCCTCGTACTGGCACAGGCAAGCCTGAATTGCTTTCGGGTGACTTGAGCGGTATTTGGTCAAGGCGTATCAACAAGGAACATCGGATTCTATATGAAATACACGATGAAATTGTTGTCGTATTGGTGCTTTCTATGCGATATCATTATTACAAGAAATAATATTTCAAAATCATGAAAACAAACCTAAAACTCTGTTTAATCGTCCTGCTGGGAGCATTCGTTTTAAGCTCCTGCTCAACGGACAAAACCATGATTGCCAAAGGCGTGAACCTCCACAAGTATGAGTACGCCTCCATCGTGAAAGGCCAGACGATTCATGGCACCGAGACTGACATCGAAATCGAGCCCGGCATCTATGAAGCCATTGAATCCACGCGCTTGCAAATGGTGGGCGAGCGCCGTATTAACGATTTAACTACGGAACAGAAGGAAAAAATCGTCCTTGTGAAGTATGCAGCCACCTCCGACGAAGGGAAATCCACCCTCAGTGTCAGTTTCGAGGATTATATGACTGGCAAGACTGTGGCTTCATGCCGTTCCTCCAATAGCTTTGCGCTTACGCGTCAAAGGGATGTGGACAGAGCTATCAACAAACTGGCCAAACGCATCAGAAGCATTTGGAAGTGATGATGCATTTTTTAGAAAAGAAATAAATATCTGAATATGAAACGACTATTAGTCCTCACCGGTGGCGGCGATTGCCCAGGCCTCAACGCCGTGATCCGGGCCATCGTCAAGAGAGCCGCCCAAGAAAAAGACTGGGAAGTGCTCGGCAGCATACAAGCCTACAACGGCATCCTGTGGGAACCCACCGAGGTCGTCAGACTGACGCCAGAGTCGGTGCGCGGCATCCACTTCCGTGGCGGCACCATCATCGAGACCACCAACAAGGGCGGCCCGTTCAACTGGCCCGTCAAGAACGCCGACGGTACCTGGACCACCGTCGACCGCAGCGACGAGATGCTCCGCAAGCTGCAATACATGGGCATCGACGCGGTCATCAGCATTGGCGGCGACGGCTCGCAGCGTATTTCGCAGAAGCTCTACGAGAAGGGTCTCAATATCATCGGCGTGCCCAAGACCATCGACAACGACCTCTCATCGACGGAATGCACTTTCGGCTTTCAAACCGCCGTGCAAATTGCCACCGAGGCCGTCGACAAGCTTGTCACTACGGCGGCTTCCCACAACCGTGTCTTCGTCCTTGAAGTCATGGGCCGTGATGCGGGTTGGATAGCCTTGCATAGCGCCATCGCGGGTGGCGCAGAGGTGTGCCTCCTGCCTGAGTTCCCATACGATATCAACATCGTCAAGGAGCATTTGGAGCGGCGTTTCCATCACGACCGTGGCTTTGCTGTGGTGGTGGCATCAGAAGGCGCGCGTCCCAAGGATGGCCAGCAGGTGTACGAAATCAGCACCGAGGTTGGCTACGAGAACAAGAAGTTGGGCGGCATCGGTCGTCGTTTCATCGAGGAGATGAAGGCTGCCGGTTTCACCCACGACATGCGCGAGACCACCCTCGGTCACCTGCAGCGTGGTGGCGTTCCGATTGCCTACGACCGTGTGCTTTCGGCCGAGTTTGGTGTCAAGGCCTTCGAGATGGTGCTCAACGGCCAGTTTGGCCAGATGGTGGCCTACCATCATCCCGACCTTGTGGCTGTCTCCCTCAAGGAAGCCATCTCCAAGCCTAACCTCGTCACCATGGACAGCGACTTGGTGCGTACCGCCTTGGGGCTGAACCTCTCGCTCGGTTTCTAACCCAAGCACCATGAAGCGTCTCTTGCCCTTACTCGCCTTGTTCTGTGTTTTCGTTTCCTGCACGAAAACGGAAATACCGCAAGGCGGTGAGCCGCATGTGCCTTATCAGCCTACCTACGAGGTGGGCGATTATTTCAAAAACGACACCTTGGAAGGTGTGGTGTTCTATACCTATGGGACCCACAATGGATTGATGGTCAGCCTTGAAGAGGCTTGGTTGCCGTGGTGCGACTCGTCGCATGTAGCTAGTGAAACAGGGGCCACCAACCCTTACGATGGCTGGTACAACACCAACATAGTGACAGCCAACTATGACCTCTATTATTATCCTGTGATTGACTGGAGCTACCAAAGAAACACCTGGCATCACGTCCATTATCCCCATCGACTGATTGACCATAGGCAGTGGTATGTGCCTTCAACGACGGAGATGCGCTATCTCCTGATGAACCAAGCAGTGGTGAATGCTACATTGGATTCGTTGGGTTACCCGACATTAGAGGATAAAACCTACTGGTCGAGCACTGAGATGGGCACACGCGGAGCGGCAGCCGTGCGCATACAGGACGGACAAATCGTTATCAGTGACTCGGTGAAGACGCTGAGATACTATGTGAGGGCAATAAGGAATTACTAATAGAAAGGCATCAACAGGTATGTCATCCCTGCAAAGGATTGTGGGGTGGCTTGGGATCTGTGCCTGTTGAGGCCGTCCATCATAAGCTTATGTCTCTTAGACCGCCTCCTATAGATTCCTTTCCATCGCACAAGTCTTAGTTGGAATGACATAGGAGGCTAGCTGGAATGGGGAGGCTTATTTCTTCGCTACAGGGTCGCAGGTGAGGCCGATACCCAGTTTCTTGAAAATCTTCTGGTCCACCTCGCTGAGCATCACGGTGCTATGCACCTGACAACCATTGAGTTGAGGAAGGCACTCCAAGGCTTTCTTGCAGTTCTCGTCCCAGAGGCTGAGCATGGACAGCGCGACCAGCACCTCGTCGGTGTGCAGACGCGGGTTGCGGCCGTGCAGGTAGTTGACTTTGGTGGTCTGGATGGGTTCGATCATGGCCTGCGGGATAAGTTTCACTTCGTGCGGAATGCCCGCGATATGCTTGGTGGCGTTGAGGATCAAGGCGGCACTGGGACCGAGCAAATCGCTGGTGTGCGCCGTGATGAGGGTACCATCCTCCAACTCGATGGCGGCCGAAGCCACGCCTTCCTTCTCCTTGCGTTCCTTGGCGGCGATGGTAGTCTTGCGCAGGGATGTGGTAATCTTGGCCTGTTTCATCAGCAGGGCAATCTTGTTCACCTCGCTCTCGGTGCCTTTGCCCTTGGCCAGGTTGCACAAGGCGGTGTAATAACGGCGGATAATCTCTTGCTTCGAGGCTTCGCAGCACACGGCGTCGTCGCTGAGGCAGTAGCCCACCATGTTAACACCCATGTCGGTCGGCGACTTGTACGGATTCTCGCCATAAATGCTCTCGAAGATGGCGTTCAACACGGGGAAGATTTCAATGTCGCGGTTGTAGTTGACAGCAGTCTTGCCATAGGCTTCCAGATGGAACGGGTCGATCATGTTGACATCGCTAAGGTCGGCGGTGGCGGCTTCGTAGGCCACGTTGACGGGGTGCTTCAGCGGCAGGTTCCACACAGGGAAGGTCTCAAACTTGGCGTAGCCCGCCTTAATGCCTCGTTTGTTCTCGTGATAGAGTTGGCTAAGGCAGACGGCCATCTTGCCGCTTCCAGGTCCTGGAGCGGTGATCACCACCAGTGGGCGCGTGGTCTCCACATAGTCGTTGCGGCCGAAGCCCTCCTCCGAATCGATGAGAGCCACATTGTTGGGATAGCCTTCGATGATGCGGTGGTAATACACCTTGATGCCCATGCGCTCGAGACGCTGACGGTAGGCGTCGGTGCTGGCTTGGCCGTTGTAGTGGGTCACCACCACCGAACTCACCATGAAACCACGGTTCATGAACTCTTCGCGCAGGCGCAACACATCCACATCGTAGGTGATGCCCAAGTCGCCGCGCACCTTGTTCTTCTCGATGTCGACGGCGCTGATGACGATAACGATTTCGGCCACATCGATAAGTTGCGAGAGCATCTTCAGTTTACTGTCGGGTTGAAAGCCGGGCAGCACGCGGCTGGCGTGGAAGTCGTCGAAGAGCTTGCCGCCGAATTCAAGATACAGTTTGTCGCCAAACTTGGCAATGCGCTCTTTGATGTGTTCTGACTGGATTTTGAGGTATTTTTCGTTGTCGAACCCGTATTTCGTGGTTGTTTTCATGATGGCTTAGAAATAAAAATACGGGATGCAAAGATAAAGGTTTTTCTGCAACCCATGCCAAATTAAAGATAAAATCTTAAGCCAGCTTTAAAGTTGATTCTTTGCAGACCTTCTTTTGAGTTGCCTAGGTCAATGGTCCTCCGCTGAGCGCCATTTTCGTAAAGCATCTCTGACAATGCGCCCTTGATGTACGAGACCTCGGCACCAACAGCGATGTGTTTGGTGATCTTAAAGTCATAGCCGATACCTAAGCCATATCCTAAGGTTTTTCCAGATAGCGTGTAGCTTTGGCTGAATTCTTCAGCCTTATCCTCATAGCCAAGGTATCCAAGAAGGAGGTCCATGCAGAGGTAATGTTTTTTGTTGCGTGAAACACTTGCCAACATGCCTAATGAGCCTCCAATGAAGGTGATTTTGTGGGCGTTGCTTATCGTTCCTTCGTAGATATTGCCTTCATCGTCAACGACATATCCTGCTGCCTGCTGCGCTTTAGAGAATTGGTCGTAATGTAATCCCAAAGTGACGCCTTGCACTAGATTGATGCGAAGGCTCGCCCCTAGGTCGGGACCTCGCGATAGCTTCCTTAGATAATCCTTATAGTCGCCAGAGATGTCGCTTGCAAAAGGCGCCGTTCTAATGGCATAGCCTCCGTTTACAGCGATTTGCACATGATAGTCCCTCTTTTCTGCTTCTGCCTTGATTTGTTGTGGCTTCGACAAATTATCTGGGTTTTCGATATAATATGCCGAAATCTTGTTCTTGGGTGTCTTGCAAATATTCATAATCCCATGATATTCATACACATAAACCATCCTATCGCGGTAGTTTTCGGTTACCATGCAACGAATGGTATCTCCCTCTTTTGAGACTACAAAATCATGAAACAACTCTTGCGCTTGCTTAGACAGCCCAACGGGTTCGCCATCTTCACGGATATTCAAAATATAAGCAGCTATTTCATGACAGTTTCCTCCTTTTGGATCAGGAAAATTGTGTTGAAGTATCTCAAGTCCATTTCCGCCGGCTGCCCTTGTTTCGGCTTCTGCTTTACCAATAACGACATCCCAACTGCAATCGGGAGATGAGCTTTTATCGACCACCGTCAATACGCCAATGACCTCGGCACAATCAGGGATTTCTTCTCCAACATAATAAACGGTAACCGGTGAATGCTTATCTACTTTGGGCATCTCCTTGTATATATGTTTGTGAACCCTTGGCGAACAAGAGCAAAAGCCAATGGCTACCAGGCAAAGGAGCAGCGTTCTTTTCATACTCAGGGTTGGTTTAAGGATTTCAAAGGCAAAGATATGTTTTTTTCCTAAGATGTAGAAAACGACTAAAAAAATAATGGTCGCCCCGCAACGGAGCGACCATTAAAAATCAAGGTGTCAATCGGAATTACCAAGCGAAGAGCGGATAGTCCTTCATCATCTTGTTGACCTCGGCGCGGACGGCGGCAATCTTGGCCTCCGAAGCGGTCTTGGTCTCGGGGTTGATGTCGCCAATGACATCGTCAATCATGTCGACGATGATGGGCATCTTGTCTTCCTTCAGGCCACGGGTGGTGATGGCGGGCGTGCCAACGCGCAGACCAGAGGTCAGGAAAGGCGAGCGGCTGTCGAAGGGCACCATGTTCTTGTTGACGGTGATGTCGGCAAGGACAAGGGTGTTCTCCACCATCTTACCGGTGATCTCCGGGAACTTGCCGCGGAGGTCGATGAGCATGGAGTGGTTGTCGGTGCCGCCGCTGATGACTTGATAGCCTTTGTCGACAAAGGCCTTGGCCATAACCGCAGCGTTCGTGCGCACCTGCATGATGTACTCCTTGTAGTCGTCGGTCAGAGCCTCACCAAAGGCAACGGCCTTGGAAGCGATGACATGCTCCAGAGGGCCACCTTGGATGCCCGGGAACACGGCGCTGTTAATTAAAGCGGACATCATCTTGACTTCGCCCTTCGGGGTCTTGCGGCCACGCGGGTCTTCGAAGTCATGACGGATGAGGATCATGCCGCCACGGGGACCACGGAGGGTCTTGTGGGTCGTGGTGGTGATGATGTGGCAGTACTCTAACGGGTCGTTCAGCAGACCCTTGGCGATGAGTCCAGCGGGGTGGCTGACATCGGCCATGAGGACAGCGCCCACTTGGTCGGCGATGGCGCGCATGCGCTTGTAATCCCAGTCACGGCTGTAGGCAGAAGCACCAGCGATGATGAGTTTGGGCTTGCACTCGAGGGCGATCTTCTCCATCTCGTCGTAGTTGACGCGACCGGTTTCCTTGGCCACGTGGTAGGCGACGGGCTTGTAGAGCATACCCGAAGCGTTGACCGGGCTGCCGTGTGAGAGGTGACCACCGTGCGAGAGGTCGAGACCCATGAAGGTGTCGCCGGGTTCAAGCAAAGCTTGCATCACAGCCATGTTGGCCTGTGCGCCCGAGTGGGGCTGCACGTTGGCGAAGGTGGCGTTGAACAGCTGGCAGGCGCGGTCGATGGCGATTTGCTCGCTCTGGTCGACGATTTGGCAGCCGCCGTAGTAACGCTTGCCAGGATAACCCTCGGCGTATTTGTTGGTCATGACAGAACCCATGGCTTCCAGCACTTGTTCGCTGACGAAGTTTTCCGAAGCGATGAGCTCGATTCCGTGCATCTGACGCTCTTTCTCTTGGCGAATCAGATCAAAGATTTTTTCGTCTCTTTTCATTGGTTGATTATTGTTGATTGTTTAATTGTTTAATCGTTGAGGTTGCAAATTTGCGAAATTTTATTGAGTCTGCGACAAAAAATCGAAATTTACTACCTTTGTGGCCTCAAAAATTACGAGAACAATGAAAAAAGCACTGTTTTTTGTCTGCCTGACCGCCTTGATGCTGGTCAACTTTTCGTGCAAGCAACAACCGAAACCCGAACCAAGCACTTCCATCGACTACGCCGACACCGCCTATTGGTACAGCATCGGCGACGAGAGCCATGCCGCTGACGTGTTTTATGTCTACCCAACCGTTTCGACTATCTCTTATCAAGATAACGGCTGCTCTTGGTATGCCGACATCAACAGACCCGAGGAAAGGAAAGGGGCCAACGAGAACCAAAGGTTCAACAAGATGCTTTATGGCGAATACAATTTTTATGCGCCGTATTACCGACAGATGATTTTCGAGGCTTATCAGCAGCTCGAATCCGAGTTGAACCAGATTGTGGAAACACCGGCACAAGACATCAACGATGCCTTCCAATACTATATGGCTCATTACAACCACGGCCGTCCCTTCTTTTTGATGGGCCACAGCCAAGGCTCGCAAGTGCTGATTGAGTTGCTAAAAAAGGGCATGACCGACGAGCAACGCAATTTGATGGTGGCTGCCTATTGCATTGGCTATCATGTCACTGCGGAAGAGTTGGCAGAGTATCCCGAGGCCTTGAAACCTGCTTCTGACAGCCTCATGCAGGGCTTGATCGTTTTCAATTCGGTGACCTATCCCGAGGCCATCGGCTTTGTTTCGCGCGATGACGTGGTTGGCATCAATCCCACCACCTGGACGATGGCCACCGACACCATCCCGGCCGAGTTCCATCTGGGTCTGGCCAAATACAACGAAGCCCGCGACAGCGTGCTTATCATGCCTTGCCCAACGCGTACCTATCTGTACAACCATACCACCGTCTGCCCCGACCTCGACCCCGAGATGGTCTTCATCCCAGCTTACGAAGCGATGTTTCCCAAGGGCAACCTTCACTTCGCCGACTCGTGGCTCTTTGGCGGCAATGTCGTTGAAAATATGAGATGTAGGTTAAGGCATTTCGAATAACCACCTAAGACTTGGTGTTTTCGGCGAAAAAGCATTGTATTCTCCGAAAATTTTTCGGCGAATATAGGTCGTATTCGCCGAAAAGTCGTATTTTTGCCGAAAAATTACGACGATGTACCTACATGAATACAAGGAATGGTGGAGTTTTAGATATGATACCTCGGCTGTTTTAAATAAGTTGGCGGAAGTCAGGTCACGGCAAGGAAGGCTGCTCGGCGAACTATCGGCAATCGGGTTTTCCTTGCAAGAAGAGGCCCAATTAGCCAATCTCACTATAGAAATTGTGAAATCGTCGGAAATTGAAGGCGAGTTGCTTAATTTGGAGCAGGTGAGGTCGTCCATCGCAATACGTCTCGGCATACCAGCTGCAGGTCTCGTTTCCGCCTCTCGGTATGTGCAAGGCGTAGTGGAGATGATGTTGGATGCCACTCAACACTACCAACAACCTTTGACAGATGAAAGGCTTTTTGGTTGGCATAACGTATTGTTCCCCACAGGGGTTAGTGGTCTTTATAAGATCGATGTAGCCAAATACCGCACCCACGACATGCAAGTCGTTTCGGGTCCGATGGGATTTGAAACGGTTCACTACCAAGCCCCTGCACCCGAGCGTGTGCCCACAGAGATGTCACGTTTTATTGAATGGTTCAATGGCAGCGACCCGATAGACCCCGTTTTGAAGGCAGCAATAGCCCATCTTTGGTTTGTCGTCATACACCCCTTTGACGATGGCAACGGACGTATTGCGAGAGCGTTAACGGAACTATTGCTTTCTCGAGCGGATGAAACATCAAAGCGATTCTATAGCATGTCGAACCAAATCCAATTGGACAAAAAACGCTATTATGAAGTGTTGGAAAGCACGCAAAAGGACGATGGCGACATTACTGAATGGTTGTTGTGGTTTTTGGAGTGTTTAGACCGCTCACTGAAAGCCACGGATGAGACTTTGGCATCAGTGCTGGCGAAAGCACGTTTCTGGGAGACATACTCCGAAACGACCTTCAACGAACGACAGAAGAAATTGATTAACATGTTGTTTGACGATTTCTTCGGCAAACTGAACACAGGCAAATGGGCTAAAATCGCGAAATGTTCGACCGACACCGCGCTTAATGACATCAACGACTTGGTGAAGAAAGGCGTACTGAAGAAAAGCGAGGAAGGTGGACGAAGTACGAATTATTTGTTTAATTTTGCGCCCAAAATAACAACTAACGATGAAGAATTTTGTTGAAGAACTCCGCTGGCGCGGAATGCTGGCTCAAATCATGCCAGGCACGGAAGAACTCCTCCAAAAAGAAATGGTGACGGCATACCTTGGTACCGACCCGACCGCCGACTCCTTACATATTGGTCACCTTTGCGGTATCATGATGCTCCGCCATCTGCAACACTGCGGCCACAAACCCATCATCCTGGTGGGCGGTGCCACAGGCATGATTGGCGACCCTTCAGGAAAGAGCCAAGAGCGTAACTTATTGAATGAAGAGACCTTGCGTCACAATCAAGAGTGCATCAAAGCACAGGTGGCCAAGTTCCTCGATTTTGACTCGAAGGAACCCAACGCCGCCGAACTGGTGAACAACTACGACTGGATGAAGGACTTCACCTTCCTCGACTTCGCCCGTGAGGTGGGCAAGCATATCACCGTGAACTACATGATGGCCAAGGACAGCGTGCAGCAGCGCCTCAACGGCACCGCCCGCGATGGTCTAAGTTTCACCGAATTCACCTACCAGCTCCTGCAAGGTTATGACTTTCTCTGGCTCTACCAGCACAAGAACTGCAAACTGCAGTTGGGCGGCAACGACCAATGGGGCAACATTACCACGGGCACAGAGCTGATTCGTCGCACCTTAGGATTTGAAAACGAGGCCTTTGCCCTGACATGCCCGCTCATCACCAAGGCCGACGGCAAGAAGTTCGGCAAGACCGAAAGCGGCAACATCTGGCTCGACCCGAAGCGCACCACCCCTTACAAGTTCTACCAGTTCTGGCTCAACGTCAGCGACGAGGATGCTGAGAAATACATCAAGATTTTCACCTCGTTGGATAAAGAGACGATAGATGCCCTCATTGAGGAACACAAGAAAGACCCAGGAATGCGCGTGCTGCAAAAGCGTCTGGCTCAAGAGGTCACCGTGTTGGTACACTCGCAGGAGGCTTTGGATGCCGCTATTGAGGCCTCCAACATCCTCTTCGGTAAGTCCACCAAGGAAGGCTTGGAGAAGCTCGACGAAGCCACCTTCTTGGACATCTTCGATGGCGTGCCGCAGGAACATATCAGCCGTACCGACCTCGAAGCTGGCATTCCGATTATCGACTTCATGGCTGTCAACACGCAGATCTTCCCCTCCAAGGGCGAAGCCCGCAAGATGACCCAAGCCAACGGCGTGAGCGTCAACAAGGAGAAAGTTACATTGGACAAGGTAATGACCACCGCTGACCTTATTAATGGGAAGTATGTCCTTGTACAAAAAGGCAAGAAGAACTATTATCTTGTTGTTGTGGAGTGATTATGGAAAACACGGATAAGCTACACGGTCTTAGCCCATACTTGTTTTGGGATTTCGATACGGCACAGTTCGATATCGACAAAAATGCCGCATGGCTTATCCAAAGGGTGCTGGAATACGGGCAGATGAGCGACTGGAACATCATCGAAAACTATTTTGGTATAGATAGGATTGTTTCAATTGCTTTGAATTTAAGAACATTGAATCCTATGGCGCGTTCCTTCCTGAGTTTTATTTCAGGCGTAAAAAAGGAGGACTTCAGATGCTATCGTATTGCACAGTCGAGCCCCACACTTTGGAACTCCTAAAATACTTAATGGGAGAGCCTTATCTGAAGGATTGCCGCTTGGTAGGCGGCACGGCATTGGCTTTGCAGTATGGGCATCGGTCGTCAGTGGATTTGGATGTTTTCGGCGTGGTTCCAGATAATGATGCGGCTTTGCATGATATTTTGGAAGATTATGGGCAGGTGCAAGGTCAAATGACTTCCAAATACATCAAATCGTTCATTGTTAACGGAATCAAGGTGGATTTTGTCAATTACGCTCGTTATCCTTGGATTGATGAGGCGGTCATTGAGGATGGTTTGAGATTGGCTTCACCGAAAGACATTGCCGCAATGAAGACCTATGCCATTCAGAATCGAGGCTCACGAAAGGATTTCATAGATATGTATTTCCTTCTGCAACACTTTTCTCTTGAAGAAATCCTTGGTTTTTATGCGCAAAAATATCCCAACTATTCCATGTTTAGAACCCGTATGGCTTTGACTTATTTTGAAGATGCGGAAGGCAAGGAATGTCCTCTAATGTTTGTTGATGTCGAATGGGATGACATTAAATCGTTTATCTCACAGAAAGTAAGAGAGATAGATTGGAATAAATATTAAAATTCTTACTTCCTCAGCGCCTCCTCAGCCTGTTTGATGGTACCCCGCTCGCCGTTGATAAAGGCGATGACGAAAGCATCCTTATAACCCAATGCTCGCACTTCGGCTTGGCGTTTTGTAGCCTCGGCTTTGGTAATGAAATGTCCTGAAATATAACGGAAAGCGCCATTGTACTCATAGACATTGACATCCTTCACGCCTTTGAAAGCCTTATCGGTGGAAGCCACTTTCTTGTCACGACTGGCAAATTGCACGGTGAAATAGGTGTCGCTGCTTGCGGCTGGCTTGACCTCTTCTTCGGCTTTGGCGGTGTGATTTTCCGACTCAAACTCCCGCTTGTATTCCTCAAAAGCGCGATAGAGTGCCAAAGCCATCTGACTTTGTCCCTTATCGGAATTAAGGAACTGCTCTTCCTTCAGATTGTTGATGAAGCCCAATTCCACAAGGATGCTCGGCATGGAAGTCTTCCAAAGCACTAGGAATCCTGCCTGCTGCACACCTCTGTCGTGACGTCCCAGTTTATTGGTGAGCTGTTGTTGTACCTTGTCGGCGAGGTTCAGGCTTTGGCTTTGATAAAGACTTTGTGAGAGTGAAAAAAGGATGTAGGCCTCGGTGCTGTTCGGGTCAAAGTTGTCGTAAGCATCGGTGTTGTCTTCCAATAAGATAGCCGCATTTTCTTTCTTGGCCACCTCAAGGTTTTTCTCGTTTTTTGACTCACCCATGACGAAAGTTTCCGCGCCTTGGACTGTGGTGGTCTTTTCAGTGGAATTGCAATGGATGGAGATGAACACATCGGCGTTGTTGCGGTTGGCAATGGCGGCGCGTTCGCTCAGCTCGACAAACTTGTCGGTGTCTCTTGTATATACGACCTTCACATCAGGCAGATTCTCCTTGATATAGTTGCCCAGCTTGAGCGCCACGGCCAGGTTGAGGTCTTTCTCTTTGCTGTTCTTGCCCAAGGCTCCCGAGTCTTTGCCGCCATGACCCGCATCGATAACGACGGTCTCAATCTTCTCACCCTTCTGCGCAACACACCAAAACGGCATCAGAAAAAGCAGGGCTAAAACACCAAATCGGAAAATCTTTCGTTCTATCATATTGAGTTTGTTTAATAATGCACGAAGAAAAACTATCTTTGCAGCGGATTTTGCCTGCACAAAAGTAATCGTTTTCGCCTTGTCAAAACGAAAAATACATAGCAATATTTTTTCCAGACTTGCCATTTGCTTTTTGGTGGGTTGGATGGCTATGTCATATGGATGCAAGCAAATGTCTCATATTGAGAAAGATACGCATGATCCGGAGCCTATGGCAAATGACAGTGCTATGGCGATACAGCCGCGCATTGTCGATACAATCACGTTGCCACTGGACACCCTTGTTCTAGTTGATACGGTCGTCAACATGGATTCCCTTGTGGAGACACATAATTTTGCGTCTTTACAGGATACCATCATTGCGATGACGACCGATACCATCCAACAGGATTCTTTGCCGGCTGACACCATGAAGCAGAAACCCAAGAAGATCAAGCCGAGACGCTCGGATTCGGCCATCGAGACCCAGGTGATTTGTTCAGCCACCGACTCGGTCTACCGCGACATGGGCCAGAAGAAGATCTATTATTACGGTAACGCCGAAGCCAAATACGACGACATCGTTTTAAAAGCCGACTACCTTGAGTTCGACCTTGAGACCAGCACCTGTAAGGCTCGTGGCACTGTCGATTCCCTCGGCAAGATTCAAGGTCGGCCCGTGTTCACCCAAGGCGAGACCACCTTTGAGGCTCAAGAGATGCTTTACAACTTCAGGACCAAGAAAGGCATCATCACCAAGGTGTGGACCGAGGAGAGTGGGGGATACCTCCACGGCGAGCGTATCAAGCGCATGGACGACAACAGCATCAACATTCGCAATGGCGGCTTCACCACCTGCGACCTCAAGGATCATCCGCATTACCAGTTCAAGTTCACCAAAGCCAAGGTCATTCCCGACGACAAAATCCTCACGGGTCCCATCTACATGACTATCTCCGATATTCCCTTGCCGCTGGCACTGCCTTTCGCCATGATTCCCAACACGAAAGGCAAGAAGTCGGGCCTCATCATCCCCACTTACGGTGAGTCGGCCAACCGTGGCTTCTACCTTGAGAACGGCGGCTACTACTGGGCCATTAATGACAACTACGATTTGCAGATTTTGGGTGACATCTACACGCGTGGCTCTTGGGGCCTCAAGCCGACCTTCCGTTACAACAAACGCTATAAATTCAACGGCTCCATGGCTTTGGGCTTTGCCGTCAACAAGATAGGTACCAAGGGCGCTGCCGACTATCAGGAGAGCAAAGACTTCAAGATCCAGTGGACCCACAAGCAGGACCCCAAGGCCCATCCGCGACGCAATTTCTCGGCCGATGTCAACATTGTGAGCTCCAACTTTAACAAATACAACGCCCAGACCACTAACGACCAGCTGAGCAACACCTTTAGGTCGAGCATCGCCTACCAGACTAATTTCGCGGGCAAGGTCTACCTGACCCTCAACGCCAGCCACAGTCAAAACACGCTGACGCGGCAGGTCACGGCCTCGTTGCCTGAGATGACGCTGACGGTCAACACCTTCTATCCCTTGCAGAATGTCGGCAAGGCGGGCAAGAAACGCTGGTATCAAAGCCTGAGCATGAACTATACGTTCAACGGAAAGGCCTACATCAATGATGTGGACACGGTCTTGTTCAAGGGCATCACCGATGACTTCGGCGGCTGGGCCAGGACCTTTTTCCGCGACAATGTGCAAACGGGCATGAAGCATAATATGCCCATCAGCGCGACCGTGAAAGTGCTCAAGCATTTCTCATGGACGAACACCGTTTCGCTCAGCGATTACATGTATTTCCGTCGTCTCGAAAAGCATTGGATAGCGGATAGCGACTCGACCGGCCATGTGCAAACCGACACCATCCACGGTTTTCGCAACCTCTTCGACTTCTATGTGACGAGCAACCTCACCACTAAAATCTACGGCATGGTCAACTTTTCCCGAGGACCCATCCGCGCTATTCGTCATGTCATCACCCCGACCATCGGCATCAGCTACAGGCCCAACTTCGGCGACCCTCGTTGGGGCATCTACGGGGCTTATGTCGACGGCAACGGCGTTGAGCAGATTTACAACAAATTCAGTGACGCCCTTTATGGCACGCCTTCGCAAAGCCAACAAGGTCTGGTGACTTACAACATTGGAAACAATCTGGAAATCAAGGTACCGTCGCGCTCCGACACTATCACGGGCGTCAAGAAAATTCCGATATTGGAGTCGTTCAGCATCTCGGGCAACTACGACTTCACCAAGGATTCGCTCAGGCTGTCGCCCATCTCGATTAGTGGTCGCACCACCTTGTTCAAAAAACTGGGCATCACCTACCGCAGCACTTGGGACCCCTATGCCGCCGACTCGCTGGGTCGCCGCATCAACCGTTTTGAAATCGTCGACAATGGCCGCCTCTTCCGTAAAACAGGCTCTTCATGGAGTTTTAGTTTGAGTTACACTTTCAACCAAAACGATTGGAAAAAACTGAAAGGGGAGAAAGGCAGCAAGGACCTGCGCGACGAAATCAACGAAAACGCCCGAAAATCGGGTATGTTTGATCCCGACGAGCTGAACGAGATCCTAGGCAACCCCAATGCCTATATCGACTGGACCACACCTTGGTCACTTTCGCTTACCTACAATCTAACCTATACTAACTCCATCGCTTATGCTGCCTTTATGGGCATCGCCACCAACACGCTTGTGCACACGATAGGCCTCAGAGGCGACATCAGCATCACACCAAAGTGGAAAGTCAACTTCCAAACGGGTTGGGACTTCGTCAACAACAAAATCAACTACACCAGCCTCAGCGTCTACCGCGACCTTCACTGCTGGGAGATGCGCTTCAACTGGATCCCCATTGGCAGTTACAAGAGCTGGAACTTCACCATCAATGTGAAGGCGCAGGCCTTGAAGGACCTGAAGTATGAGAAGAAGAAGGATTACAGGGATAATTAGAGATTCCCTAAAGGGAATGGAGAGTGGTTATGTTTTAATAGCGGTGGCTTAATAAGTCTAAATAATGGAAGACATCAGAGGCCACCGCCTTTCAAACTATGACATTTCCACCATTCCCGAAGGGAATCTTCAAAAATGTTTGTTTTTGTATTAAAATCATTATCTTTGTCCCATCCAAATTCATCAAAATTATTTGTCTATGAAAAAACTTATTACCCTTATGCTCGCTTTGGCCATTGGTTTTGGCCTGAAAGCGCAATGTCCTTACACGCAAGCAATTGACTTCACGGCTACCGACTGTCACGGCACTGAAGTCCACTTGTTCGACATCCTTGACGGCGGTCAAGCTGTGCTCATTGACTTCTTCTACACCACCTGCGGTCCCTGCCAACAAGCCACCCCAAAAGTAGTGGAATCCTATTATGCCATGGGTTGCAATATGCATGATGTGTATTACATGGAAATCACCTGCCGTAGTACTGACACCGATGAAGTTTGCCAAAACTGGTGCCAGACCTATGGCGTAGAGTATCCTACGATTAGTGGTCCCGCTGGTGGTGTGACCATCTGCAACCAATATGGTATTTCGCAATACCCCACGGTCATCCTCATTATGCCCGACCATCAGATTGTCATCCAAGACCTGTGGCCCATCAACAATGCCCAAACCATCATCAGTGCCTTGGAACAGCATGGCATCCAGCAGCACGATTGCAATGCGCCGAGTTATGACCCGCAGGTGACCATCTCCGTCGACCAGATTTTGGAAACCGAGGTTACGGCCACCTTCACGCCCAATGCCGACTGCGCTTCCTACAACTATTTGCTGGCCACCGAGAGCGAGGTGCAGCAATGGCTGATGATGATGGGTATGGAGTTGCCCGATTACCTGCATACCTACGGCTTCCCCGCCGAGGAAATGCTTTCGCACACCTTCACTGACTTGGAACCCAACACGGAATACATGATCTATGCCGTGCCTGCCGACCCCGACGGCAATCTAGGTGAGGTTGTCCAAGAAGCTGTCACCACTACGACTGGCGGCGGTAGCGACATTATTCCTGACTTCACCGGCATCGACATCGAAGGCAATGAAATCAACCTCTATAGCATCCTCGACAATGGTCAAGCCGTGTTCATCAACTTCTTCCTCTTTGGCGACGAATATAGCGAGGCGCCTATGTCCGACATCGTCGATGCCTACCGTCTCTATGGCTGCAACCAGCACGACGTGTTCTTCATGGAAATCTCGCCCAATGGCACCGATGCCAACTGCCAAGCCTGGATTGAACGCTTCGGTGTGCAGTATCCCACCATCAGCCGCGACGGTGGCGGCAACGACATTGCCCAAAGCATCCCCGTGGGATTCTATCCTACCCTCATGCTCATCCGCCCCGACCATACCATCGCTATGCGCGACATCTATCCGCCCACGCTGGAATACATCGTTGACGCGATGGCGGCTGAAGGCTACGAACAATACGAATGTGAAGATGGTGTAAATGAAGCTGAAAAACAAACCATTAGCCTCTATCCCAATCCCGCCAATGACTTCATAACCATAAAGGGCATAGACCTCGGCATAGTGCGCGTATATAACGCCCTCGGTCAGAAGGTGGATGAATTCGAAGCCACCGGCGAACTCAACATCAATACCGCTGGTTATGGTAACGGCGTGTATGTCGTTAAGGCTGGAGAAAAGGCTGTGCGTTTTGTGGTAAAACATTGATTTTATGAACATCCTCATCCTTCGTTCCTCGTTCCAGACCGACGATTTCGTCAGAAACGAATATGCCGACCTGATCCAAAGGCTGGAAAACGAATGCCAGGCAGAAATCAATATCATCGGTGACGAAATGGTAGAGACGTGGCGCGCCGCGTCTCTACAGACATTACCCGATGCCTTTATGATTGCCACCGGTGGCGTGGAAAACCTGTTTAAACGCATTTGGTCCGCCATTGATGTGGAGATGACATGCGCCCCCTATCGCTCCAAAACCGTGACGATGATTGCCGACGGGCGCAACAATTCCTTGGCCGCCGCCTTGGAGATTTTGACCTATCTCGGTAACAATGGTGCGGAAGGACGGATTGTGCATGGGACGAATGAGGAAATTGTTACTGCCCTGTTGGAGACGCACGGCCGTGCGTCTCTACAGGGCAGAATCGGGTTGTTTGGTCAACCGTCGGATTGGCTGATCGCCAGCGGGGTGGACCGTGATTTCCTTCACCAACGTTATGGTATCGACACAGTAGACATCGACCTGCAACGCCTTATTGATGGCATCAAAAACGTGCCGCAGACCGAGGCCGTGAAGGTGGCGCAGGACATGGTGAAGCGCGCCAAAGCCGTTAAAGAACCCACCGATACCGATATGGTGGAAGCTGCCAAGGCCTATCTTGCCATTAAACGTATCTGCCAAAAGGAACGCCTGGACGCCATGACTATCCGTTGTTTCGATATTGTGAAGGCTTGTGGTACGACGAGTTGTCTGGCTTTGGCATTGCTCAACGACGAAGGCATCGTGGCAGGCTGTGAAGGCGACATGCAGACCCTGATGAGCATGGTTTTGGCCAAGCGGCTTTGCGGTGAGGTGGCTTTCATGGCTAACCCATCGCAACTCACTGAAAAAACCAGCATGCTGGCGCATTGCACCATCCCGTTGACGATGTGTGACGAGACCATAGTGCGCACGCATTTCGAGTCAGGCATCGGCGTGGCCATCCAAGGATTGCTACCATTGACTGATTACACCTTATTTAAATGGGGCGGCCCAAAACTCGACCGTTACTTTGTCACCGAGGGGCAAGCCGTTGAGACGCCTTACAGCAACCATTTCTGCCGCACGCAGATCACACTCAACGTCAACCTGAAGCCCTACTTGCTTCAGCATTCTATTGGCAATCACCATGTCGTCATTCGCGGGCGGCATGCCGAGGCCATTCGCAGATTTATGCTGAGAAATGGGGTATTGGAGCTTAATCCTTCCGAATAGAAAAGGGCAGACACACGAGGTGGTCTGCCCAATACTCTTAACTATTCACTCCTAACTCCACACTGATTAGAAGGTGTAACCGAACGAGAAATAGGCTCCGAAATGACTTACGCCTGAGCCGCCAGCCCAGTGTGCCGTAAAGGAGACGGGTCCTAAAAAGCTGTTGTAGGCATATTTAATGCCTGCACCGTGCAATCCATTGGATAACGTGGCAAGCGGATTGGCTTCCCAAGATGACCATTGGAACATGTAATTGTACATGGCCGTCAAGTAGTGTTTCCCATAAAAGTTGTATCGCACGTCGCAACGGAGGATATCAAGGTTTTCGTTAGCATCCGCCACTGAAGCCAAACCGATGAAAGGCAACTGTCCTTCAAAATGTCGTCCTGTTATCTCTCCACCAAAGGTGTTCCACAAGTTAAATAGCCAAGATATAGACCTATGTCGCCCATAGAACTGAGGGATGATGGTCCATTTGCCGTTATTGGGTGTGATATAGGCTTGGAAAGCGTAGCCAAGGTCAAAATACCTGCCTTCGCGATCCTTCGTGTCGAAATGGTATTGCGCTTTTAATTGGGCTGAAATGCCACGTTTGGCGAAATAGGAATCATCAAGGTTGTCGTATTTTAAGGTGACAAATGGCGTAAACAGTCGGTTCTGCCGAAAAATGATGGAATCAATTAAAGATTCTTCTGTTGAGGCGAGGTCGAAAGAATTGGATGAGTACGACACACCAACGGCGGTGCTGAGATTGAGCAGATGGAATTGTGAAATGTAGCCGCTCACCTTGTGTTGATAGTAATGAATGTTGACGCCTTTGTAATTATCCAGCATCCACTTGAAATGTTCGTCGCGATAGTCGTATGCTACACTGAAATTGGCTAACGCTGGAGCAGCATAGGTATAAGTGAGGTTGATTCTTGGGCTATAGCTGAGTTTAATACTGGCATTAAACTTCGACCCGCCAAACTTCTTCTCGTTCAGGCCGACGTTTAGCAACAAGGCCGCACCTTCTTCGGTGTCGTAGCGCAAGCCCAAGCCGAAGACATGGGGCTTCGCGGGTTTCATATTGACCTTCAAGTCATAGACACCCTCAAGCAGCCTATTCTGATGGAGTGAGTCGCTCTGCTTGACTTGATAGGTGATTTCGTCGAAACAGCCCGTTCCACGGAAAATCTGCATGGTCTTCTCAATGTTGCTTTGCGTGTATTGTCCTCCGACCTTTAATCTCCCTTTGCGGATAAGCCAACTGTTTTGGCTGTCAGATGTGCCATTGATGGTGATGGAACGGATCAGCACCGAATCGACAGCAATGTTCTTGGCTTTCGGTGCATGCAGTGTTTTGACGACACTATGTCCTGCCGAGTGGTCAACGGCCTGTTTGACACGCATGAACTGTTCGTGGAATTCGGTTGCTTTTTTGTAGCCTCTTCCCACCAAGGAGTCGATGGCTTGGGGATTGAAGCTGAGCATGCCATAGCCGCTGACGTCGGGGACGATGTAGAGGTCGCACAACGCGCGGTTTTCCTCTCGCTTGGCACTGGTGCTGTTGGTGACCAGACGGGCAAACACTTGGGGCAAGGATTTCAAGTCGTCGGCGGTGACATCTTTGTTTGAAGTGATTTCAATGCCGATGATGATGTCGGCGCCCATTTCTTTAAGCACATCGGCCGGGAAATTGTTCACCAAACCACCGTCGACCAGCACCATGCCGTCAACCTCGACCGGCGAGAAAACGCCTGGGATGGCCATGCTGGCCCGCATCGCCGTAGGGACGGAGCCGCTGCGAAACACCACTTCCTTGCCCGAGATCATGTCGGTGGCTACACAGGCAAAGGGGATGGGCAGTTTGTTGAAATCCATCTCTTCTTGGTAGCCCACGCACAAGTCATTGAACAGATTGATGAGCGAGCTGTTGTTGACATAGGCGCTCGGCAATTGGCTGATGAAGGATACTTTTGAGTTGCGGTCGAAGAGGCTCTGAAGGCTGAACGGCACATTTAAAAGCATGGTGCTTTGGCGCAGACGCATCTCGTTCGACATCGTGGAACGGTCAATCTTGTTGCCGATATAGGCCGACCAGTCCATGCCGCCGATGAGTTGGGTGAGTTGGTCGGGTGAATAACCCAGAGCATACAAGCCACCAAGGATGGATCCCATGCTGGTGCCCGCCACATAGTCGACGGGGATGCCCATCTCTTCCATATATTTTAACACACCGATGTGGGCCGCACCTTTGGCGCCGCCGCCGCCTAATACCACACCCACTTTGAGACGCGGTGGTTCTATGTTGGTTTTGGTTTGGGCTTGCAGCATAAGGGAAGCTGCCAAAATCAGAACAAGTAAATATATTTTTTTCATGCCAAACGAGAGGTTAACTTATAGGGCGTTATTTTATTCCTGCCGAGAAACTGATGTTGCCATAGATAGCGTGAGTTGTGGCAACGGCACCAATTTCAAGGAAGCTGAAGGGACGAAACGTCAAACCTGCGCCATAGTTGAAGTGTTGGTACAAATTCACCTTGTCATAACTGTGAACAATGCTGTTGTCTTCGGCATGGATATTATTGGCTCGTGTCCAACCCTCGGTTTGGTTGCTGTAGCCTACCAAAGGGGTCACAAAAAGCCACGGTAACACAGGAATCTGATAGCCGGCGTTGATGGTCAATGCCGTGTGGTCCCACCAGTCGTCGACAGCTACTTGGTTGGAATAGCGATGCTCAGGGCCTTGATAAATGAAATCCAAATACACACCACCAATAGAAAGGCAGGCGCCTGCGCCAAAACCATCAAGACTGGTGTCAAGGGTTTTGAAGTCGTAATTATAACCCGTCACACCTAGATTGAGGCCTACGGAGGCACGTATGTTGTTGGCGAAATTGAACCATTGGGCTTTCATACTGACCGTCGTAATCATCAACACAGCTACGAGAACTAAAGATTTCTTGTTCATTTTATTATTGGTTTTTGTTCTTTAAAAAGAGGGAGCCGTTTGTGCGGCTCCCTTCGAAAATTTTGGTTTTTGTTTGTTTACATCATCAGGAACGACATCATCACACCCGCTGCGACAGCCGAGCCGATAACGCCGGAGACGTTCGGGGCCATGGCGTGCATGAGCAGGTGGTTCGACGGGTCGTATTTCTGACCTTCCACTTCGACGACGCGGGCGCTGTCGGGCACGGCCGACACACCAGCGGCACCAATCATCGGGTTGATCTTCTCCTTCAGGAAGAGGTTCATGAATTTGGCACCCAGCAAACCGCCAGCGGTGGCCACGCAGAACGAGGCAGCACCCAAGGCAAAGATCTTGATGGAGCTTGCAGTCAGGAACACAGAAGCCTGCGTGGAGGCACCCACGGTGAGACCCAGGATGATGGTCACGATGTCAATCAAAGGATTGGAGGCGGTATTCTGCAGACGCTTCACCACGCCTGACTCCTTGATGATGTTACCGAAGAACAGCATACCCAGCAGCGGCAGGGCTGTGGGGCTGATGAAGGTGGTCAGGATGAGGCCGACGATGGGGAACATGATCTTTTCGGTCTTGTTGACCATACGCGGAGCACCCATCTTGATGAGGCGTTCTTCCTTCGTCGTCAACAGGCGGATGATGGGCGGCTGAATCACAGGTACCAAAGCCATGTAGGAATAGGCTGCAATGGCGATGGGACCGATGAGGTTGCGCGTGCCATTCATGCCGTTGGCCAGACGCGAAGACAGGAAGATGGCGGTAGGACCGTCGGCACCACCGATGATACCGATGGCACCAGCCTCACGCAGGTTGAAGCCGAGGTACAAGGCACCGATGAAGGTGATGAACACACCCAACTGGGCGGCAGCACCGAGGATCATCAGTTTCGGGTTGGCGATGAGCGACGAGAAGTCGGTCATGGCGCCGATGCCCAAGAAGATTAAAGGCGGATACACACCCGAGGTCACACCGAAGTACAGGTAGTTCAGCACGCTGCCTTTCTGGTAAAGACCAGTCTGGAGGTTCAGTTCACCGCTTTGGAACACGCTGGTCAACATGCCTTTCACGCCTTCAATGTCGTTGTTGGTCAGACCGTAGTCAGCCATGTTGAAATGCTCGACTGACTTGATGGCTTCGCTGAGCACCATGTGTTTGTCGCCAGAGTCTGCGCCAAAGATAGACAGCAACAACGCTTTACCCGTTTCCAGATCGAAATCTAGCGTTCCTGCATCTATCATTCCTTGAAGGTTGGCCACGGCATCGGCGAAAGTAATACCCGTGCCTTGGAAGAATGGGATGTTACCGCAGATGATACCCGTGCCGATGGGGATGAGCAGCATAGGCTCAAACTCAAAGCGGATGGCCAGGAAGATGAAGAGGATGCCCACCAAAATCATGATGATGTTGCCGAGCTTGCAGTTGCGGAAGCCCGTGAGCAGCCAGAAGTTGCGCAGACCTTCTTTCAGACGGTCTTGGGTCGACATTTCCGTGACCTCTTCTTTGGCTGCTACGTGGTTTTTGGTGTTTTTGCTTTCGAGTGTGGTCACGCGCTGGTTGAGGTTCTCAATCTGTTGACCCATCGCAGCTTGTTCAGCGACGATGGCGTCGGCCATCTCAGCTAGCTGGGCGTTGCTTTCCTCTGGGGTCATCTCGCTGACTTGCTCGGTCTTGCCCAAGTCGGCAACCCTGGTGGCGAACATCGGGTTGTTGACCACCACGAGGTTGAGCAGCATCAGGAGCACCAACGAGCCGAGGATGACCGCAGGTTTTCTGTAAATACTTTTCTTTCCCAACATGGCCTTATCCGATTACGATTAAAGTATCACCTTGCAGCACATTGTCGCCCTGACGGCAGTTGATGGCGGTGATGGTACCGTCAGCTTCGGCCAGCAGGTTGTTTTCCATCTTCATGGCTTCGTACATGAGCAGCTTGTCGCCTTTCTTCACGGTGTCGCCTTGCTTGACGAAGATTTGCATGATAGTTCCGGGAAGCGGAGCAGCCATCTTGTAGCCGGCACCACCTGAAGCAGCGGCCGGTTTCGGGGCCGAACTCTGGGTAGTCGCGCTTGCGGCGGGCTTGGCAGCCGGACGGGCTACAGGAGCCACCACTGGAGCGGCTTGCTCTTCCATCTCCACTTGATATTCAGTGCCATTCACATTGACAGTGGCGATGTTGCCCTCAATGTTCTGGACTTCTACTTCGTATGGTTTTCCACTAATGGTGAATTTGAATTTTTTCATGATTGTTCGATTTAACGTTTCCAGTGTCTAACTCCGTAATTTTTGTCGTTCCAAGATGTCACCCTTCTTTCGATAGTGATGACGTTAGGCTCCTCGTCGTGAAGGTTGGTCGAGAGGTAAAGGGCCATGCCGATGGCGGCTTGCACCTCAGGGGCAATCTCACCCTCGGCCACTTTCACCGTGGGCTTCACCGCCTCAGGGGTCACGGTCTTCACCTCGTTCTTCTTGGCATCCTGCTTCTTGAAATAAGCGGCGACGCCACGGAAGATGGTCGAAAGGATGAAGAGGGCGATGACAACGATGAGGAAACCAGCGATGGTGACAATCCAGCCTTTGGTGTAGACCCAATCTTCGTGAGCCAACAGTAATGATATTTGTAACAGGTTCATCGTTTCAGAGATTTACGGTTACAGCGGGATGTTCGAATGTTTCTTCTCGGGGTTGGCGAGGCGCTTCGTCTCAAGGGTGCGCAGGGCACGGATGACACGGAAACGGGTGTTGCGCGGCTCGATCACATCGTCGATGTAACCGAACTTGGCAGCCTCGTACGGGTTGGCGAACTTCTTGGTGTATTCATCCACCTTCTTGGCAACGAACTCGGCGCGCTCCTCGGGATTCTCAATCTCGGCAATCTTCTTGCCATCCAGCACTTCGACGGCACCGCTGGCACCCATCACGGCGATTTCAGCCGACGGCCAAGCGTAGTTGACGTCGTTGCGGAGCTGCTTGCAGCCCATCACGAGGTGGGAACCACCATAGGACTTACGCAGGGTGACGGTGACCTTCGGCACGGTGGATTCGCCGTAAGCATAGAGCAGCTTGGCGCCGTGGACGATGATACCGTTG
>Ga0310690_10000685_pt1 | contig 68416 bp, 70 predicted proteins | sample AusTroGonzalo_MG_2_FD_207661 | JGI IMG/M metagenome (GOLD analysis project Ga0310690, IMG submission 207661) | Bovine rumen microbial communities from tropical cattle in Woodstock, Queensland, Australia - Gonzalo_04 (v2) (version 2) | ecosystem: Host-associated > Mammals > Digestive system >... | reverse complement strand
TCCTACGACTTATTTGAGTTGTAAGGGCTGCCACCACCAGAAAAATGAGTTGTACTGTTTCATCGTTTTTGTTGTTATCGGGTGCAAATGTAAGCACTCATTTTTAATCCGCAACGTTTTTTGAGCAAAAATTTAGTGTTTGGCGCAATTTTTTTTCAAAGTGTAACCTGACACCTCTTTTTATATTACTTACCCAAACTTGAAATGTTTTGGTCAATAAAGTTCCAACGTTTCAGGAATGCCTCCTTCATATTGTTGACAGCCTGCTGGAATGAAAGGTCCTCATCGCCGTTCTGCTTGCCGTTAGGATTATTCAGACCCCAGATACTCCAGTTATATGACTCCGATGTGCGTATCTTGTTGGCCATCTCGTCAATATATTTGGGCAGACCCTCCTTCCAAGTGTTCTTATACATGTTCCAGCGCTCAATAAGTCGTGCCTTGAACTCGGGATCGTACTTGACAAGATCGGCAAAGTAGTATTTGTTGTTTCCTTTGTTGTCCATCTTGAGCAACTCCCATTGTGTCAGGCGCGGGTTCTCTCCGCTGCTGGAGCCGCCACCGCCGCCCCAGCCACCCCAGCTGGAACTTTCACCCTTAAGGGCGAATGTGTGGTAATCAAAGTCCCATACAGGTCCGTAGCAAAGTTTGTCGCAGGAATCCTTATACAGATATGCGCTGTGCGGTCCTGCCTTGGGCCATGTGTTGTATGAGTCGTGGTTCATGGTGATTTCCTGGATCAGGACATAGTCAATAGCTGCGTCCATATCCAGATATTCCCGCCACGCTTTGTTATTGGGATGTTCCTTCATATCGTAAATGGCATCCTCCATGTTCTTGACGTAGTTCTTCAGATATGTGAACGTGGGCGAACTTGATGTCAGCAGGTTGCCGTTCTCGTCCTCATCAGGATCCTTGAGTACGTAGGGCAGCTTGTAACGGCTGTTTGAACCGGTGCTGCGGAATCCAACCATGGGGCTCTTGTCATATCTGTCGCTGGAGGTGTAATCCAGAAAGTCGTCAATGACTATCAGCATACCTCCGTTGGCGGGATCTGTCAGGTTGGGTTGTGCTATGTCAACGCGGTTGTTGTCAATCCTTATCTGCTCACAGAGGTAATAGTTACCCATGTGCTTGCCGTTCCAAACCAGCTCCACAAACTCGCCGCTTACGGTATACGGCATCTCTGTGTTGCGTGAAAGCCAGAATGCCGCATCGTTACGCAACAGGGTGCGGTCCTTGTAGTTGGCCAGCAGAATCCAGCGTTTCTGCTTGTGCATGCCCAGGATCTTGGCCTTCTCGTCCAGCTTTATAGCATACGGCTTCTTGTTGGTCTCGGTCCAGGTACCGTTGCCGCGGCCTTTCATGCTCATGGAGCCCTCGTAGTCAATCGTGCCGTCGGGCATCTCAATACGCATCGTCATGCCCGGAACCCAGGTATCACGGCGTGTCACACTCTGTCCGTTGGTGTTGATCCTTACAATGGGCAGGCCGGTATTGGTAATCTTGATGGTATAGTCCTGATGTACGTTGTACTTCCAAACCGATACCTTGATGGGCATGTTTGCATCAAGTATGTTATACTCACCTTCTTTCATTATGCTGTCACCTACAACTGCCTTGTCGCCGTTGTGGATGAACATGAATTTCTGACTCCTGAAATCAGTCGTGGTGGGCAGACAGTATGAATATGTCTTGATTGACGGCGAATACTTCATGGTGGCGTTGTTGCCGGTCTTTACCGATGTCATGGCAACATTTACCTTCTTTATATATACCGGATCCGAAAGCAGTGAAAGGCTGTCTCCGCATATCAGCTTAACCAGTACGTATATGCTGTCAAGCTTATCGTCCAGTATGCTGATATTCATTGTCCATGTGCTGTCGGCGGGCTGGAAGGTTATGCTATCCACGTTTAACGACTTTCTGAATGACCTGTCAAGCGAATCAGTCAGGAACACCATGTTGCTGTCGTTGAACAGCATATCCCACGGATTTGTACGCAGGTTTATGGTCGTGGCGTTGCTTCCTTCAAGGAATGCGGCAACAGACTCTTTGTTGGTTATGCGCAGCGAAAGGCCGGCAGCCTGCTCGTGTGTAATCATATTGAGCACGGTCTCATCGGAGTACATCACCGTATCCTCATCGGCCACCATTATGGAGATGATGTCGCCGCTTTTCATGCCGTAGGTCATGTGCATGATAATACGCCAGATGCTGTCGGTGCCCATCTTGTATGATTTTATATTGGCATACGGGTACTTTGCACCGGCGGTGTCGCTTACCTGCAGCGTTATGCTGTCCCTTGACAGAAGGTTGTAGGGGATGGTTCGCATACAGAACACGGCCGAATCGCCTTCAACGAACGTGAGGGTGTCGGGAGTGATGGTCTCCAAATACTTGAACTCCTTCTGCGGGATGACGGGGTCTGGTATGATAATCTCCGGTTTTTCGTCCTGGCAGGACCAGAGTGCTCCTGCTGTAAGGGCTGCCATTAACAGCCTCTTGAACCCAGTTAGTAATGTTTTCTGCATAGCGGGCGCAAATTTACAACTTTTTGTTAAAGTTTGGGACATGGGGAGAAAAAGTGCATCACTTTTAATGTGAAATAGAGGTGAAATGTTTACATTTGTGAAATTTTTGGTGTTTGTTGACACGTTTAGTGGATAGTTCTCATTCTAACGGACATTATTTGTAGATGATTTTAAAGGATTTAGTCAACTGGTATTTCTCTAAAAAGGCAATCCCTTACTGGTGTATTCTTCTTTTAGACGCTCTGATGGTCCTGATTGCGGGATACATTAGCCTTTTCCTTACGCGTCACAATGCTTTTTACAACAAAGCTCTGCTGCAGGCCAACACATGGGGTATACTTATTAACGTATTCATATTTGCCGTTTCGTTTAAGATATTCCATACCTACCATGGAATTGTACGTTATTCTACATTTCATGATTTGGTCAACATAACGTCGGCCACATTGTTCGGATCGATATGCGGATACGCTTTATCCAAGATACTCAGATATCTGGGCGTAACAGCGGTTATGCTCCCCAATTTCTATGGCGAGTTCATAGTGTTTGTGAGCGTCACACTGGGCATGTTCATAGTCCGTGTGCTGGTCAAGGCATTGTTTGAGCTATCTCGAACCGATAATCGGGGCCTGACTAATGTATTCATATATGGTGTGCTTGAGGGTGGAATAAGTCTGGCCAAGAGCGTATTCAATCAGGATGTTAAACGCTATCAACTTAAGGGCTTTGTAAGTCCTGACGGCGATTTTGTGGGACAGCGTCTGCTTGGCGTCCGCGTATTTGCCGATGACGAAGGACTGATAAACGTGATGAACGATAATGATATCCGTGTTCTGATGGTCAGTCCTCTGCAGACAAATCATATACGCGAGAGGGAGAGTCTTATATCGGCGCTGACCGATGCTGGCATAAAGATAATGGTGATGACACAGTCCGAGGAGTGGGACGGCAAATCACCTTTGAGCCATGAACGAATGCGTGACATCGATATTGAGGACCTTCTTCCGCGTGACAAGATAGATGTGGATATGGACGCCATAGGGCGTAACCTTAGAGATAAGAAGATCCTGATTACAGGTGCCGCAGGTTCTATCGGAAGCGAAATGGTGCGTCAGATTGCCATGTTCGATCCTGCCGAGATGATCCTTATAGATCAGGCTGAAACTCCTATGCATGATGTGCGTCTGTATGTGGCTGAGCATCACAAGAAGATCAAGTGCTACACTATTGTGGGCAGTATCACCAACAAAAAGTTCATGGAGACCATATTTGAGAGTCACAGACCTGATTATGTGCTTCATGCCGCTGCTTACAAGCATGTGCCCATGATGGAGGATAATCCCGCCATGGCCGTGCAGAACAATATCGCCGGAACGCGTGTCATTGCAGACCTGGCAGTCAAATACCGTACGCCCAAATTCGTGATGATTTCTACAGATAAGGCGGTCAATCCTACCAATGTAATGGGTTGCTCCAAGCGTATCTGTGAGATATACTGCCAGTCTCTTAATCAGGCTATCGTTGAAGGCAAGATAGATGGCATAACCCAGTTTGTGACAACTCGCTTTGGTAATGTTTTGGGCTCAAACGGCAGCGTGATACCTATCTTCCGTGAGCAGATCAAGAACGGTGGCCCTGTGACGGTTACAGATCCGGAGGTGGTGCGATACTTTATGCTTATCCCGGAGGCCTGTAAGCTTGTCCTAGAGGCCGGCACCATGGGCAAGGGTGGCGAAATATTTGTGTTTGATATGGGTAGGCCGGTCAAAATTGTAGATTTGGCCAAGCGTATGATTAAACTGAGTGGCATCAAGAATGTCGATATCAAGTTTACCGGTCTGCGTGAAGGTGAGAAACTGTATGAGGAGGTTCTCAAGGATTCAGAGACCACCAAGCCTACCGTGCATCCCAAGATCATGATAGCCACTGTACGTGAGTATGATTATGAGACTGCGTTGGAAAATGAGGAGAGACTGCTCCAGGAGTCTTACTCATTCAACGACATGGAGATAGTAAAGATAATGAAAGAGATAGTGCCTGAGTTCAAGAGCAACAACTCCAAATACGAGGTACTGGACAAATAAAATTGGGCATGAAGCGTTCAATAATCATAACCGGTGGAGCCGGTTTTATAGGCAGCCATGTGGTGCGCCTGTTCGTAAACAAATACCCGGATTATAAAGTAATAAATCTTGACAAATTGACATATGCCGGCAATCTCGATAACCTTAAGGATATTGAGAACAAGCCCAACTATAAGTTTGTCAAAATGGACATCTGCGATTTTGACGGTGTTCTCAAGTTGATGCAGGCCGAGAAGGTTGATGGAGTAATCCATTTGGCGGCAGAATCACACGTGGATCGCTCTATCAAGGACCCGTTTACATTTGCTCAGACCAATGTGATGGGCACTCTAAGCCTTCTGCAGGCTACAAAATTGTATTGGGAATCATTACCGGAGGGTTTTGAGGGCAAGCGTTTCTATCATATCTCGACCGATGAGGTTTATGGCGCATTGCAGATGACCCATCCTGAAGGAATTGAGCCTCCGTTTACCACAAAGGCAAGCAGCGGAGAGCATCATTTGGCATATGGCGAGAAGTTCTTCACTGAGGATCTTAAGTATCAGCCACACAGTCCTTACAGTGCATCCAAGGCAAGTTCTGACCATTTTGTGCGCGCATTCCATGATACATACGGAATGCCTACTATTGTGACTAACTGCTCAAATAACTACGGACCTTACCAGTTCCCTGAGAAGCTGATACCGCTCTTTATCAACAATATCCGTCATCGCAAACCGCTGCCCGTTTATGGCAAGGGAGAGAACGTACGTGACTGGCTCTATGTCGAGGATCACGCCCGTGCAATCGACCTGATTTTCCATAAGGGAACGGTTGCAGAAACCTATAATATCGGTGGTTTTAATGAATGGAAAAATATTGACATTATCAAGGTTCTGATCAATACGGTTGACCGCCTGCTTGGAAGGCCGGAGGGAGCCGATATGGATCTCATTACTTACGTGACCGACCGAGCCGGTCATGACCTGCGTTACGCCATTGACAGCACCAAGCTTCAGCGTGAGTTGGGATGGGAGCCAAGCCTTCAGTTTGAGGAGGGTATAGAAAAGACTGTGCGTTGGTATCTGGACCACCAGGACTGGGTAGATAATGTAACCAGCGGCGAGTATCAGAAATATTACGAGCAGATGTACGCTAACCGTTGAGATTTAGCGACTTATGATCTTTAGGCTGAAGAGGGGCCCTATGGGCCTCTCTTCTTCATTTTTACCTGTTGAAAACTTTTTGAGGGGATTTCGTTTTAATTTCTTTAACAACTTGTACTAATAGTACAAGAATTTTCCTATCTTTGCGTATTAATATAGGCAGCCTAATGCGGGCGTCTGTGTTTTTACGTTTAACCTGCTTTTACATGGGGCAGGCGCAGGCGAAGCCATTCACTTAATAACCAATCTCTTTACATATGCGAGGAATAGTCTTAGCCGGTGGTTCGGGTACCAGGCTGTATCCTATCACCAAGGGCGTGAGCAAACAGATGCTCCCCATCTATGACAAACCCATGATCTACTATCCCATCAGCGTACTTATGCTGGCCGGGATACGTGAGATCCTGATCATCAGCACCCCGTTTGACCTTCCCGGTTTCAAGCGCCTGCTGGGTGACGGTTCAGACTATGGCGTACGTTTTGAGTATGCCGAGCAACCAAGCCCCGATGGTTTGGCGCAGGCATTCATCATCGGCCGTGAGTTTATCGGAAACGACAGCGTATGCATGGTGCTGGGCGATAACATCTTCCATGGCTCCGGACTGTCTGCATTGCTGCGCGGTGCTGTTCGCAATGTTGAGGAGGAAGGCAAGGCTACCGTATTCGGCTACTGGGTAAGTGATCCCGAGCGTTACGGCGTGGCTGAGTTTGATAAGGACGGCAACTGCCTGAGCATTGAGGAGAAGCCTGCTAAGCCCAAGAGCAACTATGCTGTGGTGGGTCTCTATTTCTACCCCAATAGCGTGGTTGATATAGCCGCACACATTAAACCCAGTGCCCGTGGCGAACTGGAGATAACCACCGTAAATCAGGAGTACCTCGATGCCGGCCAGCTTAAGGTGCAGACCCTTGGACGCGGTTTTGCATGGCTTGATACCGGTACGCACGACTCTCTAAGTGAGGCCAGCACCTTTGTGGAGGTGATTGAGAAACGCCAGGGACTCAAGATAGCGTGTCTTGAAGGAATCGCATTCCGTCGCGGCTGGATTACCGAGGAGCGTATGCGTGAGTTGGCCAAGCCAATGCTCAAGAACCAGTACGGGCAGTATCTGCTTAAGGTGATTGACGAGGTGAAGAACAATCCGATTAATTCTGAGACATTTAGGCAATGACCTTGCAAAACAATCGAACGTAACAAAAAAACAACATATGAAAGTAGCACTTATAACAGGCGTAACAGGACAGGATGGATCATACTTGAGTGAGTTCCTGCTTGAAAAGGGATATGAAGTACACGGCATAATTCGTCGTAGTTCTGTCGATTTTCGTGAGCGTATAGCTCATCTGGAGGGTAAACCGCATTTTCATCTGCATTACGCAGACTTAGGCGACTCAATGAGCATAGTGAAGGTTGTCGGCAAAGTAAAACCGGATGAGATTTATAACCTTGCCGCTCAGAGTCATGTACAGGTAAGTTTTGACTCACCTGAATTTACAGCCGATGTGGATGCAACAGGTGTCTTAAGAGTTCTTGAGGCCGTACGTGCCGCCGGTCTTGAGAAAACCTGCCGCATATACCAGGCCAGTACCAGCGAGCTTTACGGAAAGGTAGAAGAGGTTCCGCAGAATGAGAACACCCCGTTCCATCCCTACAGCCCGTACGCAGTAGCCAAACTCTACGGATTCTGGATTGTAAAGGAGTATCGCGAGGCATATAATATGTTCTGCTGCAGTGGCATCCTGTTCAATCACGAGAGTGAGCGTCGTGGAGAAACATTCGTAACACGCAAGATTACCCTTGCTGCAGCCCGCATAGCACAGGGCCTGCAGGACTGCCTGTATCTTGGAAACCTTTCAAGTTTGCGTGACTGGGGTTATGCTAAGGATTACGTAGAGTGCATGTGGCTTATACTTCAGAACAAGAAACCCGAGGACTTCGTAATTGCAACCGGTGTTCAGCACTCTGTTCGTGAATTTGCTTACTACGCATTCAAGCATGCAGGCATAGAACTCAAGTTTGAAGGCGAGGGCCTTAAAGAAACAGGAACCTGCGTTGCTGTAAGCGGTAGTGCTCCAAAGAGTCTTGTTGGCAAGGTATTGGTTCGCGTAAGCGAAGACTTCTACCGCCCAACCGATGTTGTCAACCTTTGGGGAGACCCCACAAAGGCCAAAGCAGAACTGGGTTGGGATCCGGCCAAGACAAGCTTTGAACAACTTGTCAAGATTATGGTTGACTCAGATATGGCTAAGGTTGCCAGTGAAGGTGCTGCAGCCAAGGTTAGAACCAATCTTGCCGAGTATCTTGAAAAGGGCGTTGTTAAGTAATTGAAAATTGAGAATTGAAAATTGAAAGATATGCTTGACAAAAGCTCTAAAATATACGTAGCGGGCCACAACGGACTGGTAGGCTCTGCTATTTGGAATAATCTCAAATCACGTGGCTACACCAATCTTGTAGGTCGTAGTCATAAAGAACTGGACCTGACAGACCAATACGCTGTCAAGAAGTTCTTTGATGATGAGCGTCCTGATGCTGTAGTACTTGCAGCTGCTTTTGTGGGTGGAATCATGGCTAACTCGCTTTACAGAGCCGACTTCATAATGATGAACATGAAGATCCAGTGCAACGTAATCAGCGAGGCATATGCTCACGGCGTAAAGAAACTGCTGTTCCTGGGTTCTACCTGCATCTATCCCAAGAATGCTCCGCAGCCCATGAAAGAGGATTGCCTGCTTACCAGTCCACTGGAGTACACTAACGAGGAGTACGCCATAGCCAAGATAGCCGGCCTAAAGATGTGCGAGAGCTACAACCTCCAGTATGGCACCAACTACATAGCTGTAATGCCTACAAACCTGTACGGCCCCAACGACAACTTCCATCTGGAAAACAGCCACGTAATGCCTGCCATGATGCGCAAAATATATCTTGCCAAGCTGTTGCATGAAGGAGATTGGCAGAAGATTCGCCGCGACTTGACAATTCGTCCAGTAGGAGCCAATATCAAAGAAAATGGCAAACAGGTACGCTACGTCATTGACGGCAACAGCGATGAAGCGCTCATCCGCAAGATTCTGGCTTGGTACGGTATTGAGGACAACAAGGTAACGCTTTGGGGCACAGGCACACCGCTCCGCGAATTCCTCTGGAGCGAGGATATGGCTGATGCCAGCGTCCACATCTTGCTGAACGTAGATTTCAAGGACATAATAGGCATAGAGAAATACTCCAGTGTACATTACGGCGTAGCAGCCGATGGAGTAGTGGACCGCAACCATAGCACAGGTCGCGGCGGTGCTATCCCGGCACTTGGTGAGATTCGTAACTGTCATATCAACGTAGGCACTGGTAAGGAACTGACTATCCGTGAGTTGTCACAGCTGATAGTGAAAGCAGTAGGATTCCAAGGCACAGTGGAGTTTGACGCTAACAAACCTGATGGTACAATGCGCAAATTAATTGACGTAACTAAACTCCATTCTTTAGGCTGGACCCACAAGGTTGAGATTGAGGATGGCGTGCAGAAGCTTTTTGATTGGTACAAAAATGGATTAAAATCATAAACAACAAACCTATGTTAAACGGAAAAGTAGTTTTGATTACCGGTGGTACAGGTTCTTTCGGTAACAAGTTTGTAGAGACTATCCTTCGCGATTATCCGAATGTTAAGAAGATAATAATTTACTCGCGAGGAGAGTTGAAACAGTATAACATGAAACAGAAATATCCCGAGAAGGATTATCCAATGATGCGTTATTTCATTGGTGATGTGCGCGATGCAGAACGTATGCGCCGAGCATGTGAAGGGGTTGATGTTATTATTCATGCAGCAGCTATTAAACAGGTTGATACTGCTGAGTACAATCCAAGAGAATGTATAAAAACCAACGTTGATGGTGCTGTAAACGTAATCAATGCTGCCATTGATTGTGGAGTGAAAGATGTGGTTGCTCTTTCAACGGATAAGGCATGTGCTCCAATAAATTTATATGGTGCCACAAAACTGACTAGCGATAAACTATTTATTGCTGCAAATAACATTAAGGGATCTCGAGACCTACGTTTTTCTGTAGTACGTTATGGTAACGTTATGGGCAGTCGTGGTTCTGTCATTCCGTTGTTTATAAAATTGAGAGACGAAGGTGCAAAAGAACTGCCTATCACCGATATGCGCATGACCCGTTTCAATATATCTCTTCAGGAAGGTGTTGACTTGGTTATGTGGGCTCTGGGCCATCATTTGGGTGGTGAATTGTTCATTCCTAAGATTCCTTCTTACAAGATTACTGATGTCGCAAAAGCAATTGCTCCCAATTTGCCTTTAAAAGAAATAGGAATTCGTCCGGGTGAGAAACTGCATGAGGAGATGATTACACCGACAGATTCTCTTAGCACGATTGATATAGGTAAGTACTATGCTATCCTTCCTTCGGTTTCCGACAGATATACAAATGAGGATTTCCTAAAGCATCACAATGCCAAAATGGTTCCGCAGGGATTCTATTACGCTTCCGATAATAATGAAGATTGGGATACTGTTGAAACATTGCGTGAAAAGTTTACTAAAGTTATTCCAGGATTTGAGGTAAAATGAGTGTAAACGCAATCATCCAAGCCCGTTGCGGGTCAACACGTTTTCCTAATAAGGTCTTTGCTCTTATTGATGGCAAACCGTTGCTATGGCATGTGGTGAACCGTCTAAAATACGCCACAAAGATTGATGATATTATTGTGGCTACCACCGTGAGCAAAAAGGACGACAAGATAGAAGAATGGTGCAAGGAGAACAATGTTCATTGTTTTCGTGGCAGTGAAGAAAATGTCCTTAACCGCTACTACAGTGCATCCGAGGCTTTTCCTTCAGATTATGTGGTTCGTATCACTGCTGATGACCCCTTTAAGGAGCCTAAAGTGATAGATGCTGTAATCACAAAACTGATTGAAGAAGGCTACGACCATGTAACCAATAACCTTCCTTCTTCATTCCCTGAAGGTTTGGATTGCGAGGCATTCAAAAAGTCAGCTCTTGACCGTTCAGAGCGAGAGGCAGAGACTGCTTTTGAGCGTGAACACGTAACACAGTATATCTATCATCATCCTGAGATCTTCAAGATTGGCAATGTAAGCAATGGCGAGAACCTTTCTTACTTACGCTGGACGGTTGACAAGGATGTGGACTATGAGATGGTAAAGGCAGTATATGCTCATCGTAATCCTGTTAACAAGGGTATCTTGCTGATGGATGAGATCCTTGAAATTTTGAAAGCCAATCCGGAGATTGCCAAGATAAACTCTGAGGTTGAAAGAAGTGCAATGTATAAATAATCAAATATAGAGTTTTATGGAACGTATTTCTGATTTAGAGAAAAAATATGTGAATGAGGCCCTTGAAAATGCCTTTTGCACATCCAAGAATTCCATCTTTAATCTACGCCTTGAAAAAGAGTTTGCAGAGAAGTTTGGAATGAAATACGCCATTGGCAGTATTAACGGTACAGCCACACTGCATCAGGCCGTTGCTGCCCTTGGTATTAAGCCTGGCGATGAGGTCATTGCTCCTGCTTTGACGATGGCCAGTTCTTCTTTCGGTATTGTGATGGCTGGTGTTAATCCTGTCTTTGCAGATAGCGACCGTGAGACCTTCCAGATTTCTGCCGATAGCATTGAGAAGTGTATCACGCCCAAGACCAAGGCAATTATGACAGTTGCCCTTTATGGTTTCTGCCCTGACTATGATAAGATTATTGAAATCTGCAAGAAGCATAATCTCTATTTGATTGAGGACAATGCAGAGGCATTTGGCGCTAAGTATAAGGGCAAGCTGGTTGGCACGTTTGGTGATTTCTCAAGTTTCAGCTTCCAGGCATCAAAGCACTTGACAACAGGCGAGGGTGGTATGCTGCTGACTAATAACCTGGCATTTGCAGATGAGGCACGTCGTTTTGGTTGCCTTGGCTATGGTAGCGTAGGTGCCACCAAGCAGAAAATTACTCGCAATGACATTCAAGATCCGGCTTATTTCCGTCACGTGAGTGTAGGCTTCAATTATCGTATGTCTGAGTTGCAGGCAGCTTGCGCTCTTGGCCAACTCCAGCGCTCTGATGAATTGGTAGCAAATTTCAAGGCCTGCGCCAAAATCTTTGATGAAGCCGTCAAGGGTCAAAATCTGCTTATTCCCGAAAAGGGGCCCGAAGGCTGCGATCCTTCATATTGGACCTATTGCTGTGTTCTTAATACTGATAATCCCCAGAAGGATTGGTATGAGTTCCGCAACTTGTTCCAGAAGAATGGTGGCGATCCTTACTATGCTGCATGGAAGCTTTCATATCAGGAGCCTGCCTTCCAGAATATTGTTCACAAGCAGCCCGGTATTTGGCAGTCATACGAACCAGGACTCTGTCCTAATTCAGAGTATTTGCAGTTGCGCATGATTCAACTCAAGACCAACTACTGGAATCTTGATGAGTGCAAGGTGCAGGCAGAAATACTTCACAAAACAATTAATGAATTCCAAAGATAATAACCAATTATGCTGGATTTTAATCAAAACATCAAGATCGGTGACCGCATGATAGGTCCTGATTATCCCACCTATATCATTGCTGAGATTGGTGGAAACTTCGATGGTAGCTTGGAAAAGGCCAAGCGACTCATTGATGCAGCGAAAGAAGCCGGTGCAGACTGCGCCAAGTTCCAAACCTTTAAGGCAGAAAGCATTGTTTCTGAGGGTGGTTTTTCCAAAATGCAACTCCATGGTGTACACGGTTCATGGGGGCGTACCGTCAGTGAGGTGTTCAAGGATGTAGAACTTCCTTTGGAATGGCATCAGGAATTGGCTGACTATTGCAAGAAGGTGGGTATTGATTTCTCCACCTCTCCTTACAACAAAGAGGCCGTTGACCTCTGCGCCAAAATGAAACTTCCTTTTATCAAGATTGGTTCCGGTGAAATCACTTGGTTGGAAATGTTGGACTACATTGCCCGTAAAGGTATGCCCATTATGCTGGCAACAGGTGATGCCACTATGTCTGAAATTGACGAAGCTGTGCGCACCATTGAGAAGACAGGTAACAAGGATTTTGTACTGATGCAGTGCATCACAAATTATCCTTCCAAACTGGAAAGTGCTAACGTGAATGTACTCAAGACCTATCAGAGTGCATTTGGCTGCTTGACTGGTTACAGCGACCATGCTCCCGGTCCCGTTGTGGCAATTGCTTCGGTGGTTCTTGGTGGCCGCGTGATTGAGAAGCACTTTACCTTGAATAAGAAGGATAAAGGTCCTGATCATCCACACTCTATGGAACCTGCTGAGTTCAAATTCATGGTTGACAGCATCCGTGAGGTTGAAAAAGCTATGGGCAGCACTCGTAAGGAAGTGCAGCAAGAGGAAGGTGAGACTGTATTTGTACAGCGTCGTTGCCTCTATGCCAAGAAGGATTTAAAGAAGGGTCAGGTAATTACCGAAGATGATTTGGACGTTCTGCGTCCGGCACTGGGTATCCTGCCCAAGTACAAGAATGTGATCATTGGCAAGACTGTCAATAAAGATATCCCGGCACGTGATCCTATTTTCTGGGAAGATCTTTAATAGATGATAACGGACAGAGAAAAAATTATGGCAATCGTGGATAACGATTGCTTGAAACCGTCGGATGCCATCATCCTTCTTGAGGGTGATGGTTTCCACCGGTTCCAAAAAGCAGTGGACCTTTATAAGAATGGACTGGGCAAGAAGGTCGTGTTCAGTGGTGCCATTGTTCAGAAAGAATATGGCAGTTATCCATTTGAAGAGATTAAGCCGTTCATTATAAATGCAGGAGTCCCTGAGGAAGATTTGATACATGAAAACAAATCTCTCCATACCCGTCAGCAGGCCGTTGAGGTGGTAAAGATGGCTATGGATAATGGTTGGAAGAAACTAGCTCTGGTTGCTTCACATGAGCATCAGTATAGAGCTTACCTTACTTTCCTTCGAGAGGTGTTGGATACAAAGAGTGGAATCATTCTTTATAATGCACCTGTCAGAAATCTGAACTGGTTCGTGGATAGTGGTTGGGGAATGCGCTTTGATCGCTTAACAGCCGAATTTGAAAGAATTGAAAAGTATTCTGCAATGGGACATCTTGCCACTGCAGATGAAGTAATAGAATATCAAAAGTGGAAAGAATCACTTCTTTAACCGATGCCCAGCGTATTATGGGTTCAAACTTTATTGGTTTGGATAAACTTGCGGAATGTAAGACATTGCGTGTCCAATTGCCAGATGTTGTACCACCTGTTTGTTTCTCCTCTGAGGAACTACTGACCAAGAAGGATGATTACCTTCTCATTCTTGGCGTAAGTACATTGGCCGACGGACGCCCATTGACAATACGTAATCTTCTTGATTTATTTGGCAAAGACCCAACTCAAGGAGAACCTTGTTTTTACAATCAGGACTGGTTCATGAAGGAAGAATTCATTGATATTGTCATGCCCGAAGGATGGTTCCTGATACGCAAAAATGTTTTTGAGGATAGTCGTGCCAAGATGCCTGATGATTTGGAACAAAAGCATCCTTTCCCGTTAGCCATCAGATGCGTATATGCCTTTTTTATGGCATGGTTATGTCTTGGTGAACGATTATGGTGGCACGATTTTGTATGGTGTTGTGACCGTGATCATAATGGTGATCGTATATACGTGGGCAAATACCATGATGTTGATGGTGTAAACAAAAATGGTTTCAGTATACACCGGCATTTGGCTCTACGTCCTTGCTATGGTGCCATTGACTGATTGGAATGTCTTTGACTGATGTGAAAAAAAATGAGCATGATCCCTTCATTGATTTTTTGAAGGCGTATGCAATTATTTGTGTGATACTGGCTCATGCTCTTCCTGATGATATAAGGCAAAAAATACTGTTTCCAATATGGGGTACAGTTTGTGTATCACAGTTTTTTCTGATTCAGTCATATCATGTATTCAAAAAAGAGAGATCGGAAATAAACTTTTGGAAGTCTGTCAAAAGATATTTGATACCATTCATCATAATCCAGATCTTTATGATTACGATTATGTGTCTGATAAAAGGTATTACAATTGATATAGATCTTTTGACAGACATAATCAAATCCGGAGGATGGGGGCCGGGAAGCTATTTTATTTGGGTTTTCCTTCAATTCTCAATTATTTTACCGCTTGTACGTAAAAGCCTTGCCGCATTAAAGAGTGGGCAACTATTGCTCCTTTTTATCACGTTTTGCGTGTCATTGGATATTATTTGTTCATTCATAAATCTCCCTGAATGGTTATACAGGCTTATACCTATCAGGTATTTTTTTCTGGTTTATCTCTCAATAATATGGGTTAGGGAGGGTATCAGAATCACATGGGTATCGGTTACCTTATCTGCTGTCAGTATATTGGCTACGCTATTTTTCATGCACAGGCCTCAGGGATTGGAACCCTTATTTCCTGAAACAGATTTTATGACAAGTAGATGGATATGTTATTTTTACATATCGAATGTATTTATGTGGTTGCTGAAGAAAGTATATGAATGGTTAGCTAAAAGCAAGTGTGTGATGGCGGTTGTTTCCAGATTGGGAAGATGTTCTTATGAAATATACTTAGTTCAAATGGGGGTATTCTTCTTCGTTCCCACCATATATCCCAAATTGTTTGGAACAGCAGAAAGAAATACATGGATAGTGTTGAGTGTGGGCTTGGTTGCCAGCATTTTGGGCGGTTTCCTTTTCAGATACATGTATAGCAAAACAGAACAATGTTTGGTATCATTCGTAAAGCAGCAAAGAACAAAGTAGTCTGGTATGTATTGACCAGATACTTGACTTATTTCCTTCAGTTCGTCGTTTCTTTGCTATGTGCAGCAAAGATGGGGCCGTATTGTTTCGGAATATGGGGCTTTATGTTATTGCTGTTAAACTATATGCAATGGATAAATTTTGGTATTCCCAATTCGGCAAATATCCTGCTTGTGCAGGAACGGAATAATCCTCAAAAATTTGCTGAGATAGAATCAACCGCTTTCTGGGCACAAGCATGTCTTTGCATTGGGGTGTTGATCTTTGCACTTGGGAATGTATTCTTTGGGTATGGTTTCATGGAAAAATATGATATTGGATGGCTTTTCTATCTGGTATGTGTCACAGCGATGTTGGTGTATATGATACAGATATGTATGACTGTATATCGTGTTAAGCATCAACTACTTGAAATAGCCATCTATCAATCTTCAATTCCACTTCTTACTTTCATTGCGCTCTTCTTGGCAACCGGTAGGGAATTGTTGTTATGGTTTTCGCTGGCTTATCTGATAGGAAATGCTGTATCATTTTTCATTTTTATTGTTCGTGGAAAGTTATGCCTGAAGGCACGTCCTACAATGGATTCATTCAAACGGATAATGTCCAAGGGTCTGTATCTATTTGTATATAACGGGTGTTTTTACTTTATCGTTATTTCCACGCGGACGGTAGTGAGTAGTTATTATCAGGTGGAGGATTTTGGCTATTTCACATTTGCATATACTTTAGCTGACGCTGTTATACTTCTGCTTAGCGCAATAACTTTTTTGCTGTTTCCAAAAGCAATTGAGAAACTGCATACAAACGATGTTACTCAGGTTAAGAACACCATAAGTCTGCTTCGCGTCAATTATATTACGCTGACTCATGGATTAATGTATGTGGCTTTTTTGCTTTTCCCGATAATTACATGGCTGATTCCCAAGTATTTGCCAGCTTTACCGGTAATATATCTTGTGGCTTTGGCTCTGTTGTCTAATACTATGAGTTTTGGATATACTGACTATCTGATGGCTCAGAGCAAGGACCGTCAGATTGCTTCCATATCACTAATATCCTTTGTCGTTAATGTTATCCTGGCAGTATTCCTGGCTGGGGTGATGCATTGTTCATTCGAGTATGTCATAATAGCTACAATTATCAGTTACTGGCTTTTTTCAATATTATCCGTTGTGAATGGAAAACGTCAGATGGGGGAGAAATACAACTTTTTGATTGTTGCACAAGAGTGCTTTCCGTTACGACTTATGGTGCCGTTTATGGCATCCGGTTTGATTATAGCATTCCGTTCAATGTGGTTACTTCCCATTCCGCTTGTACTTTATTTCACACTTAATATCAACCCGATCAAGGAGATAATACAGTCTTTCCGTCGTTTATTGTCCAATCCGGATATTTTGGATGTAAAAGGAGTGTAATACAATATGATTGTTGTCATTATTGTTTTGATTATTCTTGGAGTCATCATTCATTTTCTGAATGATAAGGCCTATTTGTATTATTTCCTGATTCTGTATTTTTTTGTACCGTTTTTCATTTCTCTTTTTCTGAACCTTTCTGAAGAGGATAATCAAATATTGACAAATTACTCTCCATTATTCCTTATTCCCATTTTTCTGATAGAATTAGTCAAGAACAGATTCAAAATAATAAATGGCATTCCGTTTATCTGTTTCGTCATTTTGTTTGTCTACATAATAGCTGGGGCAATTTTTCACGGCGCACCAACCGGTGAATATATACTTCATTTTTTGGCGTCATTTGTGATTCCTTTGTTTTGCCTGTCAAATCTGTTTTTCTGGTCTCCACCCGAACCGCAATTATTGTCCAGATTCATTGTGTGCATACTTGGAATCAATTTAGTTTTGGCCTTTTTACAGTATTTCGGCGGTTTTATGGTGCTTGGATTTAAGGAGGATTCGGTTTCAATGAGTGGCATATCCGGAACTTTATCCGGAGGAAATACATTTGCATTTTATCTCCTGTTGTTTTTCTTTTATATGCTGTTGCGTGAAAAGCAGATTACAAAAACAGCCAAATGGTGTTTGATAATAGCAATTGTAACAGCCATATTATTGACCGGTGTCAGAACATACTTACTCTGCGCTATTATTTTTATACCACTTTGTCTGTTGTTGAAAAGAGAAGAAAATTTCAATCCGTTTGTTGTTTTGATAGTGTTGCTGATGATAGCACTACCATTAATTTTGTTATCTCGCAGCAATTCGAGTGGCTATGGTACCAATGATGCAGAAAACGCCATTCAGAGACAAGTATATGGATTATCAACATTTGCAAAAGGTGAAAGTGCCGATGAACGCTCAACCCTGTTCCTTTCCTTGTATGTGTTTACTGATTATTTTATCCATAATCCATTATTCGGCCAGTGGCTTTTATACACTAATGAATCATATGATCTTGTTTCGCCGGCAAATAATAATGTGATGGATGCCGGAATTGCGGTTTATTTATCTGATATCGGAATTGTGGGAATGCTTCTATATATCTTGTTTCAGATTAAGACACTGCTATGGCAAACTGACAGTAAATTACGAAAGTATGTCATTCTTCTCTATTCGTATATTTTGTTGACAACATATACTGATATAGGTGTCTTTGGCGGATCATTGACATGCTGCACCTTTATAGTTTGCTATTTATTGCAGACTGAGTCTGAAGAAATGCAGGAGCAAACAGAGTCTATCGAAGAATAACTGGTAAGAACGATATATTTATGACTACTATACTGAAAAAGATATATTTCTTTATTCTGGGGCTTGTACAAACCATAGTCTCAATATTGTTAATCATAGTGTTCAATCGGCCTGGTTCGACCTGTCAGTTACGTAGAATAAAAAAACAGCAGAAGGGTAATACAGCAAGTATTCTTGCAAGTGGTCCGTCAGCACGTGAGATAGTAGAAAAACGTAAGGACCTACTTCTTGAGACGGATATTCTGGTCCTTAACAATTTTGCCAATCAGGAGGTGTTCTTTCAACTCAAGCCTAAATACTACATTATTGTGGATCCTGCATATTTTGATGATAATTTCATTTATGAAGGACTAGCCGAGAAGAGTGGTAATACTGACAGGACTCAGGAAAAAATGGTTATTGAGAATCTGAAAAAGGTTGATTGGCCAATGACTTTGTTCTTACCCTCCAACAGGAAAGCCCGAAAGGCAAAGCATCTGTTTCTGGAAAACCCAAAAATAAAAACAGTATTCTTTAATGCCACAAAGGTTGTTGGTTTTACAAGATTCCAGAATCTTATGTATGGATTGGGCCAAGGGGTTCCATCATCAAGGAATGTGATAATACCAGCCATGATTTTACTGATTATTTGCGGTTATAAAAAAGTACTTCTTTATGGCTGTGAATTCTCGTGGACTAAAACGATGGATGTGGATTTGGAAAATGGTATGATGTTTTTTAATGACCGCCATTTTTACAGTAAAGATGAAATCCGGTATTTTGGCAAAGGTGCTTACTTATGGTGGTTGGAAGGGATTGTTGAGTGCTTGAAAGCAACTAACAGTGTGGCTTGTTTCGCCGAATCAAAGGGAATACAAATCACTAACCGCACCAAGGGATCATTTATAGATTCATTTGTATATGAGAACCCGGATAATCTACCACAAGGCAGTTAACAGTGATAAGTTTGAATTAGTGTGCCAATAAATTAAACTTCAAATGGGAATAAAAGAAAAATTACTCTATAGCAACCTGCTGGCCAAGATCACGACATTTTACTACAGGTATATTGAAGTTAAGAGAAGAAAATTCGGATTCTTTTCCAAAAAAGCTCGTGTCAGATATCCTATAAGGATTAAAGGGATAGAGAATGTTTATCTTTATGAAGGGACACATATTCTGTCTGGAGCTTTTATTATCGCCAAGGGGGCCAAGTTTATAATGAAAAAGAACTCCGGAGCTGCCGAAGGGCTTACTGTCGTGACAAATACTCATCCGACTTTTTTAGGTGAGTGGTTTATGGAAAAGGGCAGCAATAATGATTATATTGAGGCAAAGGATATCATTGTAGAGGAAGATGTTTGGATTGCAACTAACGTTACTTTGTTAATGGGAGCACATATCGGACGTGGAGCAGTGCTGGGAGCAGGTAGTGTAATCCGATCAAAAGTACCCCCATATGCCATGGTGGTTGGCAATCCGGCAAAAGTGGTGGGATTTAAATTTACTCCGGAACAGGTAATTAAACATGAGGAATCTCTATATCCTCCCGAGGAAAGGTTGCCTATTGATATACTGGAGAAAAATTACAAGAAGTTTTTTCTTGACAGAGTGTCTGAAATAAAGAGTTTTACAAAATTATAATAACGAGTCATTATGGAACTGAATGAATTTATTAAGAAGTTTGCCGAACAGTTTGAGGACACAGATCCCTCAGAGATTACTGCAGAAACGAATTATCGTGATTTGGACGAATGGAGTAGCCTGATAGGTATGCTGGTCATAGCTTTAGTTAAGACTGAAATGAACAAAACCGTTACAGGCGATGATTTGAGAGCATGTAAGAGTATCGAAGAATTATATAACTTAATAATGTCTCGCTAATGGGCGAATACAATCCTTTCACTCTGCAGGGCAAAACCATTCTTGTTACCGGTGCCTCCTCCGGGATAGGCAAATCAATCGCTATTGCATGTTCCCGTATGGGTGCTAATGTTATCGCAACCGGTCGAAATATGCAAAAATTAGAGGCGACCATGAGTGAGATGGAAGGAGACGGAAACTTATGCATACCTGCGGATCTAACTAAGGCAAATGATATCATCAGTTTGGTGTCTCAACTGCCCAAGCTGGATGGCGTTGTTCATTGTGCCGGGATAGGGCATCGTATGCCTGCACAACTTCTCGCGGAAGGTGACATTGATAAAGTGATGAACACAAACTTCAGGGCAGTGGTTTTATTGCAAACTGAGCTGATGAAAGGAAAAAAGCTAAATAAGGCCGGGTCCGTTGTATTTGTCGCTTCGGCTGCACCTAAGATGCCATCTTTGGGTAACTCGGTATATACTGCTTCAAAAGCGGCAATTATCGGTTATTCCAAGTGTCTTTCACTGGAACTGGCTCCGAGAGGAATACGTGTGAATTGTATCTGTCCTGCTATGGTATGGACAGACCTGATTATGCAAGAGGGAGTTGGACGTAATGAATTGGAACAGGCACAGCAGAAGTATCCGTTAAAGCGTTATGGTCAGCCGGAGGATGTAGCTAATCTTGCCATTTATCTTCTCTCTGATGCATCCCAGTGGATGACAAATAGTTGTATTGATATTACAGGCGGTACAAATGAGTTGTAGGAATATGAATAATGACGCATATATAAAGGGTATATCATATTACTTGCCAGAGCAGGTATACACCAATGAAGACCTTATTCGAGATTTTCCGGAATGGAGTGTTGATAAGGTCATGAATAAAGTGGGAGTGGAAAAACGCCACATTGCAGCTACTGATGAGACAGCTGGTGATATGGCAGAAAAGGCTGCAAGAAAACTGTTCAATGAGTATGGAATAAAGCCGTCAAGTATCGATTTTCTGTTACTTTGTACTCAGAGTCCGGATTATTTCCTTCCATCAACTGCGTGTGTCCTTCAAGACAGATTAGGGATACCTACTTCGGCAGGGGCATTTGATTACAATTTGGGTTGTTCAGGTTGTATCTATGGTATGGCTTTAGCAAAAGGCCTGATTGCTGCAGGAATTGCCAATAACGTTTTACTTTTAACAGCCGAGACCTACAATAAATATCTGCATCCCGATGATAAGAGCAACAGAAGCATTTTTGGTGATGGTGCCGCGGCTTGCCTGATTTCGACAGAAGGATTGGCAAAAATAGGTGAGTTCGTATTAGGTACAGATGGCGCGGGTGCAAACAATCTGATTGTAAAGACCGGTGCTTCACGTTGCAAACAATCTACTGGTGCAAGTATAGAAGACAGTGAAGGTCATATTTGGCGTGATGATTACCTATATATGAACGGTGGAGCAATCTTCAATTTTACATTGGATGCAGTTCCTGTGATGATGAGACAGTTATTGGAAAAAAGCAATTTGGAGAAAGAAAGAATCAACTACTATGTTTTCCATCAAGCCAATCAGTTCATGTTGTCAACCATACGCAAATTCTGCTCTATACCCAAGGAACAGTTTTATATGGACATGAAAAATGTTGGTAATACCGTATCCTCCACCATACTAATAGGATTGAAAGAGTGTTTGAATCAAGGCCAGATCCAGTCCGGAATGAACGTAATGTGTTGTGGGTTTGGTGTTGGTTTAAGTTGGGGAGGAACAATATTGCAATTCTGAATCTGACTGATTATTCATTGGCATAGTTCATTATGTATATTTTTAATATCACGCTTGAGTTTGACCACAATGTATTTCGTAAGGCCGTTGAACAAAGTGTGGCTGAAAAAGGCAAGGGGTATGTGTGTGTCGTGGATGGTAACGTATTGACAATGGCCCAAGAAAACCAAAGTTATCGTGAAATTGTGAATAACGCATACATAAATACTTGCGACGGTAGCAGTATTGCTGCTATGTGCAATCGTATATATGGAACTAATTATACTGCTTTTACCGGTCCCCATCTTTTCTCTGAGTATATAGAAAAAAAAGAATACATACAACTGTTACTTGGAAATACGGAGAAGTGTTTTAATCAAATAAAAGTAAAGTTGAAAGAGAAGGGTAAAACAAGTGATCACCTATCATATATGCCTGTTCCGTTTGCCGGAATTGATGAATTTGATTTTAAGTCTATCGGTGATCAGATCAACAATATAAATCCGGATTTGATTTGGGTTTCTTTAGGTGCTCCAAAGCAAGAGATGTTCTGTGCGCGTCTTCTTAAGTATATTGATAGAGGTCTGTTGTTTGGGATAGGGGCTGCTTTTAATTTTTACGTAGGAGAATCCAATGACCCTTCTTTTCATATAGGAGCACTTCGCTTTGTTTGGCTTGACCGCTTGTTCCGTGAACCTAAGAAACAAATTAAAAGAGTGTGGACCACTATTAAGGTTTTTCCTGCCATGTACTTTCAGGAAGTAAAACGTAAACGAGATAATTGTAAAAAATGTAATACAACAAATAAAATTTGAATTTATGGAGATGAATCAGTTTATTAAGGATTTTGTGGATCAGTTTGACGATCTTGAACTGACCGATGTAACCCCCGAGACAGTAATGCGTGACATAGAAGAGTGGTCATCTATGATAGGCTTGTCTCTTCTGAATATGGCCGAGAAGAAATATGGTGTTACGTTGACATTTGATGAGCTTCGTAATGCCATCACAGTACAGGATCTCTTTGATACTATATCAAACAAACAAAAGTAATAATGGATAATCCTTTCGCTCTAAACGGCAAAACCATCTTTATTACCGGTGCGGGTTCGGGTATAGGCAGGGCGACGGCAATCCAATGTGCCGGCCTTGGTGCAACGGTACATATCACTGACCTCAATGAAGCTACCCTTTCTGAGACTCTGGGAATGCTGGAAGGTGAGGAACATCAAATGTATGTTGCTAACGTTACCGATGATGAGGCCTTGCAGGAACTGGTTAGCAAATTGCCCAAGCTGGATGGATTTGTAAGCAATGCAGGTATTATTAAGACCATTGTTACTCAGTTCGGTGAACGTGCTGATGTAGAGCGTATTCTTGGAATTAATACCGTTGCCCCAATCCGTCTTACCCAGATTCTCCTTCAAAACAAACGGTTCAACAAGGAGGCATCGATTGTATATACATCCTCGATGGCAGGTGTATTCAATGGGGCTATTGGTAACGGTTTGTACGGAGCGTCCAAATCTGCGTTGGTTGGTTTTGTCAAGTCCCTGGCATTAGAGTTGGCTCCACGTAAAATACGTGTCAACACGGTTAACCCTGGAATAACCCAGACAAACATTTATAACAACACCACCATCACTCCGGAACAGCTTGAGGAGGAGATGAAACGGTATCCGTTGGGTCGTTATGGTCGTCCGGATGAGATAGCAAGTGCCATTGTGTACTTGTTATCAGATGCCACCAAGTGGATGACCGGCACTAATCTTTTGATAGACGGTGGTTTCTCATTGCAATAAAAACCAATGAATTCATACAAAGAATCACTTATAGCAGGTCTGGAACAGCTGTTGGCTGACCCTAAGTGCTTCCTTCTGGGTGAGGATATAGCCGATCCTTATGGTGGAGCCTACACCATCACCAAGGGTATGACAGCCAAGTTTCCTGGCAAAATCATCAACACTCCCATGTCTGAGCAAGGTTTTACCGGTCTTGGCGTTGGAATGGCTTTGGCTGGTTACAAGCCTATTATTGAAATCATGTTCGGTGACTTTAGTACACTGATAATGGACATGATACTCAATCATGCGTCCAAGTTTGTGGAAGGCTTTGAAAAGGAACTGCACATGGTTGTGCGCGACCCTATGGGTGGTTATCGCGGCTATGGTGCAACTCACAGCCAGAGCTTGGAGAAGCTCTATGTGGGACTGCCCAACATAGCCGTTATTTCTCCGTCTGTTCTTCATGAACCTGGAGATCTGCTTGTAAAGGCAATGGGACTGGGTGTACCGGTAATATTCGCTGAGAATAAGCTGGACTACACCCGCAAAATGTTCAAGGCAGAGAAAATTGCCAGTGCATTTGAAATTCAGTATCACGGTGGTGATTTCCCCATTGCAGAAGTTACTTTCCCTGATGAGGAAGCCGAAGTGACTATTGTGAGCTATGGTGGCCTGATAAGTCCGCTGCTCCAGACACTTTACGACCTCTATATGGAGGAGGAAGTGGCTGTCAGACTGCTGGATATCTCCAGCCTTAGTCCTATGGACTTTGACCTGCTGGCAGGCCTATTGAAGGACTGCAAAAATGTGTTGACTGTAGAAGAAGGCCACATCCCGTTTGGCATTGGTGACACCATCATCAGTCAGATGGTACAGCGCGGTCTGAAAGCTGAATTCAAGACCATTGGTGCCAGACAGCATATCATTGGAACTTCCAGGGAAGCCGAAGCCCTGGCTTTACCGCAAATGGATGATATCAAAGATGTAGTACTTAACTGGTAAGAAGATGACAATGGATAAGAAAGAAGTACTATACAGGATGATGCTCATCCGCGAGATGGAGCATAAGATTGAATCCCTTTTTTCGCAAGGAATGCTGCGTGGTACCACTCACTGCTGCATCGGTCAGGAGGCTGTTCCAGTAGCGCTAAGCTACTTGATTGACATTGACCGCGACTACCTGTGCGGCGGACATCGTGCCCATGGGCTATCCATGATGATGACCATGAAGCCAGAAACATTGTTGGGCGAAATTATGGGAAAGACTTTCGGAATGGCCAAAGGACTTGGCGGTAGCCAACATGTGTACTATAAGAATTACTTCACCAATGGCATTACCGGTGGTATGGCAACCATCGCAACAGGTATTGCCTTTACTCTGAAGCAGGAAAAGACGGATGCCATTTCTGTGGTTGATTTCGGTGACGGAGCTATGAACGAAGGATATGTGATGGAAGCCTTCAACCTTGCTTCAGAAATGAAGTTGCCGGTTCTTTATATACTGGAGAACAACGGATATGCTATGAGTACTCCAGTGGAGACTGCAAATCCGTTCAATGTGTTTGAGGACCGTGTCAAGGGCTTTGCTTTACCTTACTCCAGAGTTGAAGCCAGTGACTTTGACAATCTGTACAACGTACTTGAGACAGCTGTTCAAGCAGTCCGTGAAACACGTGAGCCCCAGTTTGTAGAAGTGCTGACACACCGTTTCTGCGGTCACAGCAAGAGTGACAAACGAGCATACATCCCTAAAGAACGTGACGACTACTGGTACGAACATGACTGCATCAAGAATGTTTCACAACAACTCACAGAAACAGAGGTAAAGGAAATAGCCGAACGTGTATCGGCCGAAATAGAGAGAGTATATCAATATTGCATAAACAATTAAATCCCAATACATATGGAATATAAAGGAAAATATAGGGACCTGGTGATTCCGACACTTAACGTGAACGACACCAAAGTAACCATCAGTGATATCCAGAAAGAGCAGTTGGAATACATTGAGGAGGGCGAGGTGCTCTATAGCACCGAGACGTCCAAGGCCACCGAAGAGTATTATGCCGATTTTTCAGGATATGTGGTTCTTTATGTAGAAGACCTTGATGAGATAGAGATGGGCAAGAGTGCCGGTATGATCTTTGAATTGAAGGAAGATGCTGAGGCTTGCCTTGCTCAGGTTAATGCTGCAAAAGAGAATGCCAAGAAACTTTCATCAGTAAACGCATCAAAGAAAGCTCTGGCATATGCAGAGCAGATAGGTTTTGACATAACCCTCATTAAGAAAGACGGCATAATCAAGACCGAAGATATTGACAACTACATCAACGAGCACAAGTAAACCGCAATGAATATCAGTACAGTTAAGGGCGTACGGATGGAGGCGATAGCAGCCTGTGTCCCGGAGAATAAAGTGGATAATCTGGAATTTGCCAAGAGTCACTTTGAGGAAGATATGGAATCCACTCTCAAAGCTCTGGGCGTTATGGAACGTCATGTTGCCGTCAAGGAAGAGACCACCAGCATGGATATGTGTGTTGCTGCAGCCCAGAAGATTTTTGCTGAAGGTGGCGTTAAGAAGGAGGATATAGGTGCTGTGATATTCGTAACCCTGACCCCAGATTGTTTGATGCCCAACAATTCAACCTACGCTCAGCATCTGCTGGGTTTGGGTAAGGATGTGGCAACATTGGATATCAATCATGCATGCCCTGGTTATGTGTTTGGTTTGTGGAATGCCGCACTGATAGCACAGAACATGCAGAAGAAGGTATTGCTGCTTGATGGTGATATCAATTCAAAGTACGTATCACCATGGGATAAGAGTACTGCATTGTTGTTTGGCGATGCAGGAACGGCAACAGTAATTACCCCGGATGCAGGTGCCCCCGACTGGCATTTTACTTTTATGAGTGACGGTGGCAACCGTGATGCCATCACCGTTAAGTTGGGTATGCGCTATCCTTTAAAGAAAGAGTATCTGGATTATCTGGTTTGGGAGGATGGTGGAAAGCGCCGTTTCATAGATATGTATATGAATGGTCGTGCCGTGTTTGACTATGTGGTTGATGTTGTTCCAGAGATAGCCAATGCCTTTATGGATGAGTTGGAAACTAGTGGTGAAGAATATGATAAACTGGTTCTTCACCAGGCTAACCATTTTATGCTTAAGAAGCTCTCAAAGGCTATAGGATTTGATCATAAGACCCAGATGCCGGTTTGTATGGATAAGTACGGAAACACCAGCTCAGTATCTATACCTCTTACCATTGCATCAGAACTGTCAGAACCGACAGATAAGATATTCATGATTGGAATGGGTGCAGGTTTGGCATCCGGAATTGCTGATTTGAGTCTGAAAAACTTTAAGAACTTAGGCGTAATTGAAAAAGAATTGTAAGTATGCAGTTCATTACGAAGAAGACTACAGAACTTTCAATTGAAGAGAAACAAGGGTTGGTTAATCTCTTCAATAGCGTTTTTGATAAAACACGCACTGTTGAAGAGTTTGACCGTCAGTTCCTGAACAACCCGGAGGGCTATTCATATCATACATTCGCAGAAGAAGATGGAAAGATGGTGGCATCGAATACCATGGTTCCATCAGTGTATCGGGTTGATGATAAACCAATGCGTTTTGTTAATAGTGTGGATACAATGATAGCTGAGCGTCACCGTGGCTTGGAGAATTTCTATGATATGATAAAAACTTCGTTTGGTGATGCTGAGAAGGCAGGATATGATGTCGTGTACGGTTTTCCTAATGATAACTCTTATGAACTTTTCACTAAATTGAAATTCATGAAGGATATAGGGAAATTGGATACATACTGTCTTCCATATAGGATAGGAGGAGTAAAGAAAGGACTTGGTTGGCTAAATTGGGCTTCAATGTTGTTATGTCGCATGTGGGTATGGTGCTCTTCTCTTTTTGCTTCTTCAAAGAAGGTAACGTACTTGATTGAGAAAGAAGTTGAAACATATAATGCAACCCGCTATAATAGAGCAGATGGGAAATATTCCGTAGTTGATGGTCTTTTTGCATACAAAGTGATGGAGTATGAAGGTGTCAGGACCGCCTTTATTGTAGATGTATTTGAAAAGTCAGCAAAGAACTTTGTAAAGTCCGTCAAGTACCTGTTTAAGCATGAAAAGAAGAACTTTGATTTGATCCTATATGTGGGACATCTTTCCTTTTGTTCTTATGGACTGATTAAGTTTCCGCGAAAATATGAACCTAAGCACTTTAATTTCACGGGTGCTATGTTCAAGAAAGGAGTAATTGAAAAAGACGCATTCTTTAAGATTGATAGTTGGGACATCAACTTGTCTAATTACGACGTAATATGATTGTGTATGAATATCCTTACATTCGATGTTGAGGAGTGGTTCCACCTGCTGGATTTTGATAATACCCGCACGGAGGAACAGTGGGGCAAGTATGAAATTCGTATCTATGAGAATATGGACAGGATTTTCCGTATTCTTGAAGAGACTAATACCAAAGCCACATTTTTCATTATAGGATGGATTGCCAAAACATATCCTGATTTGGTGAAAAAGATAGCTGATAAGTATCAGATTGGTTGTCATACTATGAATCATCAGCTTGTATGGCAACAAAGCAGAGATGAATTCCGCCAAGATGTGGAACGTGGCGTAAAAATGCTGGAGGATATAACGGGAAAGAAGGTGGAGTGTTTCAGGGCTCCTGGGTTTTCAATTCGTGAATCTGAGGGCTATGCATTTGAAATATTGAATGAGATGGGCATAAAGTATGACAGTTCCGTGTTTCCGGCACATCATGCACATGGAGGCATGCCTACATTTCCTAAAGCTGCGCCAACAATCATAGAATATAATGGGGTGCAGATGAAAGAATTCCCGATTTGTTACAAGACACTTTTAGGTAAACATATTATATACGCAGGAGGAGGGTATTTCCGTCTGTTCCCGTATTTTTTAATCAACAGATGGAGTAAGGACAGTAAGGATTACCTTATATCATATATTCATCCTCGAGATTTGGACGGTGGCCAACCTATGCTTGAGGGCCTGCCTTTGACAAGAAAATTCAAGTCATACGTAGGAACAAAGAATTCGGCTCCAAAACTAAAGAGGTGGCTGACTGATTTTAAATTCATTGATATTGCATCAGCCAATGAAATAATAGATTGGAATACGCTTCCAAGATTTGCATTAAAGTAAAAATGATATAAAAATGGACAAAGAAACAATTCTTCAAAACGAAGAGCAGAATGATGGCAGCACTGTCTTTCTGTATTACAATGATGAGGTTGGTTTTTATACCGCTTACGGTTTTTCTGCTTTTTTGGTGTCACATGTGGTAGAGCCAGTGTGTTCATTTTCTCCAAGTTTACAGCTTCCTGTTGTCTTGGTTGACAAAAGTCAGATAATGGAGCTAAGACGATCACTTAAGAAGATCAAGCATACTGTACAGTCGTTTTATCAGTTTGGGCTGAGAACGCCCGTCGGGAAAAACGGCTATGCCAGATGGGCCAAAAGTCTGAATAAATAAAAGAGTTCCAGTTAATTCGTTTATCGTATATTTTTACATGTATGAAATTCTCTACTGATTCCGGTTTATTCCTGTGCCTATTGTCATTCGTGGTATCAATGTTAGTATATCCGTTGATATTGCGTATTGCGCGTAGGTTTGGTATTATGGATAATCCTAATGCACGGAAACTCCAACGTGTGCCTATACCGGTTATGGGTGGAATAGTTGTGTATATTGGCCTTCTTGCATCATTGCTGTTTTGGAATGTGCAGCTCAATGATTCTATACTATGGATGGGATTGGTATCAATGACGGTTATGCTGATTCTGGGGGCCATTGATGATGCTACAGATATTCCTGCATCGCTGCGTTTTATTATTGAGATAATAGTGGTATATTGGATGATATTGGTGTCAGGTATTGGAATCGATAGTTTCCATGGGCTATGGGGATATAACGATATCCGGCTTATCGTATCGTTGCCATTATCCATAATAGCTGGTGTGGGTATCATTAATGCCACCAATCTTATTGATGGAGTCGACGGCTATGCATCTGGATTCTGCATGATGTCGTGTTCATTGTTTGCCATCTTGTTCTTTTATGCCGGCGACGTGATGATGGGCGATTTGTCTGTAATTTGTGTAGGTGCTATTGTGCCGTTTTTCTTGCATAATGTTTTTGGCCGCACATCAAAGATGTTTCTGGGAGACTCCGGTACCCTGATGATGGGAACAGTAATGACCATTCTGGTGTTCTCTGTCCTTTCTGATGGCGGAAGTTGCTGTAAACTTGAAACTGAAGGTATAGGACTTGTTCCTTTTACCCTGGCTGTAATGTCTATCCCCGTGTTTGACACTTTGAGAGTAATGGGAGTAAGAATGTTGCGTGGAGGATCGCCTTTTCATCCGGATAAGACACATTTACACCATTTGTTCATTGAGATGGGATTCTCCCATATAGGTACATCGCTGTGTATCCTCTTAATTGATTTCTGTATCGTGGCTGTTTGGTATCTTTCATGGAAGCTTGGCGCATCAGTTGACATGCAATTCTGGATAGTCGTTCTACTAAGTATCATTGTCACGTTTGGTTTCTATCGCTTTATGAAGATCCAGGAGATGGGTGGTCCTGTCGATGAAGACGGATTCCATACAGGAACCGTTATTTGGAGATTCTGCTGTAAGATGGGTGAGAAATCCCATGTGGAGGATAACCTGTTCTGGAAAATCTGTCGTGATGTGATGGATGGCCGATTCAGCAAGTCCGGTCGCAAGAAAAGTTGATACAAAGAATTTTATAGTTTTTGATGGAAGTAATTAAGACACCCCTTGAAGGAGCGTTGATAATTGAACCGCGTGTTTTTAAAGATGCAAGGGGGTACTTTTTTGAGAGTTTTTCGCAGCGTGATTTTGACGCTATTGTGGCACCTATATTGGGTCACAAGGTGACGTTTGTGCAGGATAACGAGAGTATGTCAAGCTATGGCGTTATGCGTGGACTGCATTTTCAACGCCCGCCGTTTACCCAAAGTAAACTGCTGCGTTGCGTGCGTGGTGCCGTGCTTGATGTAGTGGTTGATATCCGCAAGGGTTCGGCTACATACGGACAGCATTTTGCAGTGGAACTTAGCGAGGAGAATAAGCGCCAGTTCTTTATTGACAAGGGCTTTGCGCACGGATTTGCCGTATTGAGCGAGACGGCGGTGTTCCAGTACAAGTGTGATGAGTTCTATCATCCCGAGGCCGATGGGGGAATAAGTATATTAGATAACTCACTTGGAATAGACTGGCGCATACCTGTGGAGAAAGCAATTTTAAGCGAGAAGGATACCAAACATCCGTTACTTAAAGACTTTAGTTCACCGTTTCAATTATGAATATACTAGTTACCGGAGCCAACGGCCAACTTGGCAACGAGATGCGCATTGTTACGCGTGGCAGCGCTGACCGCTATATATTCACTGATGTGGTAGAGCAGGATGGTGTCCAAACCACAATGCTTGACATCACTGATTTGGAAGCTATCCGTATGATGGTTAAGGCTGAAGGCATTAGCGTGATTGTAAATTGTGCCGCGTATACCAATGTAGATAAGGCTGAGTCGGATTTTGACCTAGCTGAGCTCTTGAACGCCAAGGCTCCGCAGAACCTTGCAGTTGCAATGAAGGAGGTTGGGGGACTGCTGGTACATATCAGTACAGACTATGTGTTTGGCGATGATCCATACAACACACCTTGTCGTGAGGATCAGAAGGGTACACCAACCGGTGTGTATGGCTTGACTAAGTTGCATGGCGAGCAGAATATAATGGTGTCCGGCTGCAAACATATAATAATCCGTACCGCCTGGCTCTACAGCGAGTTTGGTAAGAACTTTGTAAAGACCATGCTCAACCTGACCGCCACCCGTCCGGAGCTTAAAGTTGTGTTTGACCAGGTAGGCACCCCTACATACGCCTACGACCTGGCCGAAGCCATTTTTGACATCATAGAGAACAGAAAGTATGACGGCAATACCGGCATCTACCACTTCAGCAACGAAGGCGTCTGCAGTTGGTATGACTTTGCCAAGATGATAGCCCAATACAGCGGTCACACAGAAAGCAGCATTTTGCCCTGCCATAGTGACGAGTTCCCAAGTCCAGTAAAGCGCCCCGCATACTCTGTACTGGATAAGACCAAGATTAAGACGGTGTTTGGGATAAGTGTGCCGTACTGGACGGAGTCATTAAAGAATTGTATAATTAACCTAAACCATTCTTAATGAGGCGGATTATGTGTAAGACATACCCTTATTAATCAGATTCAAGAGGTGATAAATGGCGTATAGTAAATAAGCAAAGAATGTTCAAGAACTTGTTTTCAAAGAGGATGGGTTATTCACCAACAGACGATTTGTTTGTTAGGGAAAGAATGAATGTGGCGATACAAAACGCAATTTGTAATTGTTATGATGATTTTAAGGTAAATATAGAGCATGTCTATTACACGTCTACAGATGTGTATCAGGAAATGGAACGTTACTTGTGGCGTTATTTTCTTAATCAAAAGATATCTGAATTTTCCAATGGGTATGAATACAAGGTCGTACTTAAGAGTGTAATACTTGATGTTTCATATCCATGGTTTAAAAAATTGGATGTAATAGAGGCTTCACTTGATTATTTATATGATTTGTCATCTCAATTTACATGTTATAGAGGTGTAATAGATAAGTTAGTTGAGTCATTGAATTTTGAGTTTGAAAGACTCAATTTTGCATATAGAATTATTGATAAACAGATAGTTGAGGTAACAGCAGAAGAAGAGATAGTATCTATAAAGAAAGCATTAGAGGAGAATAATGACTCTATTAGAGAACACTTGACTAATGCTCTTAAACTATGCTCTAAACGACCTGCTGGTGATTATCGTAACTCAATAAAAGAATCCATATCGGCTGTTGAAGTGATTTGCCGCAAAAAGACAGGTGAGAGAGATTTAGGTAAAGCGCTTAGCAAATTAGAGAAAAATGGGGTTATTATACCACAAATGCTGAAAACAGCTTTTAATAATTTGTACGCATATACTAACGATAAAGTAACAGGAATTCGTCATGCTTTGATGGATGATGAAGGAACATATATGCCAGGTGCTGATGAGGCGATTTTTATGATCGTTTCATGTAGCGCGTTTATTAATTACTTGAATAAGAAGTAAGTCAATAACAATAAGCCAGATGGCAACATGTGTAATCTTATTGACGTATTCAAACTTCATTCACTGGTATGGACCCACAAGGTTGAGATTGAGGATGGTATACAGAAACTCTTTGAGTGGTATAAGGAGAGTAAAAGTTGCTATATTGGAGACTGCAGATTTGTTGTTATTTAATAGGAAATAGGATATGTATAGAAGTCATATGACAAAAGCGCAGTTTGATAAACTTAAGCAAGAACAGCGTCGTGCGCATTATTATGACTCCCGTAGAATTGAAGAGGTTTTTCCTGACATAGAGAAGATAGAGATTACGTATCATCTTCATCATGGATCCGCATTTGGCAGTCAAGATAAGGAGTGGACTTGGAATGTCAATTTACAGAGTCAAATGAGTTTTGTTATTGATTGCCTAAATATCGAGTGTACTTCTTCTGGTTTTGATTTAAGAAACGAAATATATTTCATGCAGCGAGACCATCTAACTGAGAAAGCTGGAGAAATGCATTGTGATGGACAAGAAGCACCAGATCACCCAGAACAAAGATGTGACGGAAAACTGAAATATGTTATTAAGATAACATATAAATAAATATCGCATTTAATTTGATTTGAAATATGGCACTATCATTACGAGCAGAACAGAAAAGTATTAATTCTATTTATGCGGGTGGAGATGAAGTATATGTAATCCCAAATTATCAACGCCCATATTCATGGAATAAAGACGTATGCTATCAGTTGTATAGCGATATTACAAGCGCATTTCTTGATAAAGAAGATTATTTTATTGGTAATATAGTGATGGCCAAAGGGTTGGATGACAAAAAACATCCCAACGTCGTTGACGGACAGCAGCGATTAATGACTTTGTGGATTTTTTTGAAAGTACTAACTTTACTTCATCCTGATAAAACCCGTTTACGTAGGACGTTAGAAGTACAGTCTTTATTAAACAATGAAGACGAACCTAGAATCTGTTCACAAGTTTACGAGCATAAGGATCAAGAAAACATAGTTTGTTTGTTATCTTATGATATAAAAAAATTCGAAGAAAAATATGAGTTATATGCTGATAGTAAAGGCATAATTCCGGATGGGGCATGCAGTAGAATCGAAGCAAACGCTCTTTACATATACAAATGGTTAAGTGAATTCTATTTTCGTCTTGAAGATGATACTAAAAAGGATTCTTTTTTAAGTTTCTTCCTTGAGCATGTATATCTTCTTCCCATAGAGTTAGAAGGAGAGACTCTAGATGATGCTGCTTCTAAAGCACTTACCATCTTTGAAACAATTAATAATAGAGGACAATCATTAGAGGATTCAGATATTTTTAAAGCGCGGCTTTACGAGCAAGCATTAAAGACTCATAAGGAAGATGATTTTATTAACCAGTGGGTTGAATTTACAACATCATGTCGTGACCTCAATATTACAGTTGATGACTTATTTAGGTATTATTATCATATCTTACGTGGAAAAGATGGTCAAACAAGTAATGAATCGAGTCTCAGAGAATATTTTACAGGTTCAAGCAACCCAGCATTAAGTACAAAATCATACGATGAGATAATTGAAGATCTTAACTATATTCTTTATTATATTTCATGGATGCGAGCTCAAAATAAAGCCCAATCTCAGTATGGCCCATGGCTTCAGATTCTTGACCTCTATACTAACCAATACCCCAAATATGCACTTGTAAATTACCTTTATTATTATGGCGAAGAAGATTCAGCTTCTTTGCTATCATTTATGAAGATGCTAGTTAAGTACTACTATTATCGTGGCGCGACACTGCAGGTTAAGTATGAAACTTATAAGATTAACAAAATGATTGCCATTGATGATAAAGTGCCTGAATATGATTGTAGCGATTTTGATATATCATCATTAGAAAGAATAGGATTATTACGTAATGGATTTGCTCTTTTGGCACACTACTTGCTTTATCCTAATACGTACATAGAAAATGTGTTCTTTGATAGAGCGCTTTGTGAGCGAGAGTTTTACCAATTATCAGAAGAATGGAGTGACGTGAATTATGATAATATATGGAATAACATAGCCAATATCGTAGCTTTGGATATGCCAAAACATACTTTTCGTAATTTACTAGAAAAAAGAAAATATTATTCTTTATCTAAATTATCTGACGTAAGAGAAATATTCAATACTGTGGATGGTAGAATTAGTTATGAGTCATTCGTGAACAGAGGAATAAAGTTAACCACAGTATTGGCTAATTTCTTTAACCAAAAAACAGCATGAATCATCTTGTTTTAGAGAACTTTAAAGCTTTTCATCAGAGTTTTGTATTAGAATGTTTGAATGATGAGAATGTTCTAATATACGGAGAAAATGGTTCTGGTAAGACGTCAATATTTGATGCTTTCAGGTTGTTCTATTTCAAAAGGAAGTTATTTGATGAACTAATACCAGCTAATGTTGTAGAAGGACGAGAAGAGGAGGAAGACGCAATTGTAAACTCATTCTCTTTTGATAAGACAAATAATCCAATGGTTTTATCTATTGATGGGGTTGATCACATAGCGTATGATTCTACGACAGAGGATCAGGTTTTTTTGCTTTCATATAACGATTTACATCCTCAAAAGATAGAAGATGACCATATTTGTATAAAACAGATGCTTCGACATGCTTTTTTTAAATTTGAAAAAGCTATAGATAACTGGTATGATTCTGCCGCTGAAAGATACATCGTTGATAATGTTAATAGAATACTAAAAGATGTTTTCTACATATATGATCTAAATCTTTCGGTAAGTCAGACTGGGGATGATATTTGTACATTGGAGTATACTGATAAAATAGATAAAAAGAATGAGTGCCTTTCTCGTTATTATAATGAAGCTACTTTACATTTGGTTCGTTTTATTGTTTTGATGGAATGCATATCCTTTATTCGCAATAAGAATAAACCTTCATTATTGGTGTTGGATGATTGCTTCAATAGTTTAGATGCGCCAAATCGCTCATTTATCATGCGTTATCTATTAAAGGAAACTGATGGAATGCAGAAGATTATATTAACTCATAATTTAAGTTATTATAATTTGATGAGTCATCTTGTTTCAACTGAATATGGTTCTGAAAAATGGTTAAAAAAGATACTTTATATTATTGATGGGCATTATGAATTAAAACCGAGTGAATTGACTGGGGGTGTTGATAAAATAATAAACAATAGAAAAAACAATTATTATGCAGATTCAATACAACTCGGCAACGCAATACGTCAAGAATTTGAGGTCTTGGTATATCGTTTATCCATGCTTTGCAATATTGGAACAATGTCTGAAAGTCGTAATATATTAGATTTGATGTGTAACTCAAATAATTGCAATGTATATCTATCTGTTGATGGTAATAATAATATAAAAACAGCTGCGACTCTTGTTGATGAGATTTATAGAAATGTCACAAATGGTAATTATTTTAATTTACAAGGTCGTCTTAAAGACAAAATTGAAGAGTATAGAGCAAATGATATTATAAAGCCATTGCTTCCAACATTGGTGGAATTACGTTTGTTGCAGAAAGTAGCACTTCATCAAGCTTCACATGGTCATTTTGGTTTGCCGCCAGTTCAGTCAAAAGAGTTTGACGTATGTATAGCCTTATTGAAAAAGATAGAAACCGCAGTATCTTCAATTAACAACGTAGATATTAGTACAATATAAAAATATTAGCATGTTATGCACATAGGCACATTTTTGGGGGGATATCTACTAAAGTAATACGTTTTGGAGTTAAACTGGAATGTATTTACATGTTGAATAACACAACGGTGCCAAAAAGAACCGTCCCCAATGGCACCATAACCGCCAACAAACACCCCAATGTTCACCCTAACATACCAAACCGCCCACCTCAACACCCCAGACACCCTGCTGCCCTTCTTGCAGGCGAATGTGGGGAAGAGTCCGCAGATGCAGATTGACTGCATAATGCCATATAATGGGACGGCGGGGCAGTTGATGGATGAAGTCTGCGCTTATCTTAGCAAACTGGACCGGCAGATTGAGGTGTGGCCAAATGTTATATTGAATCGTAGCACAGAAAGAACTTCAACGGGGCAGAGTGGCAGTCATCTTGTATTTCGGATAGACGTACGGAGTAAATAATTATAGGCCGATAAGCGGTCCCGATAAGCGAGCAAAAGATAGCGTCGCCAGCCGCTGCGAGGCCAGAGGCCAAGATAAAGATAGCAAAATAGTACAAACAATAAAAAGATAAGGAGTAAGAGAGTGTCCGTCCAGCCAGACCCAAAGCCTCACTTCTCACATTAGGAAATAAGAGATTGGTGAGAGAGTGGAGAACTGGCAGAGAGAGTTAGGTAGTGGGCTGCAGGTCCGCGTATTCCGCGAGGGCGTTAAAACACGGAGATGCTTTACTGATATGAAGTACGTTGTGTCCCACAATCATTGCGTTGGGGAACTGGGCGTGGAGGCGCTCCAGTAGTTGGCGCAGGGATTGTTTCTGCTGGTCGGTTCGGGTGTCGGCGTAGTAGCCTTCATCGTTCAGGCCTCCCTCGTAGCAGATTCCAAGGCTGTGATAATTGTGGTACTGACAGTGAGCACCCACCATCTCGAGCGGGCGACCGGTTTCAACCGTTCCGTCGCGACGCACAACAAAGTGGTAGCCGCAGCCGTATTTGAAACCGCGCTGACGATGCCAGCGGTCAATCTCTGCTACACCACTTTGACGCCACGGACGCACCGCCGAGCAGTGGATTATAATTAGAGATATTACTCTCATAGTATTAACATATTAAATAGTTAACCATTACCGTTTTCACCATCGGGGTCTGTTGTAGAGCCAGATTCAGAACCAGTTGTAGTTCCCGTTCCTGAATCCGATGAACCTTCAGAACCCGAGCCGGAGCCAGATTCAGAACCGCCACCAGAATGGCTAGCCGCACGGGCCGCCTCCAGATCAACCGTAGTGCCACCAGCCTTCTCAGTCTTGAGAGTAGCTGCCTGAGCCACACGGCTGGCCACCAGATTAAAGCTCACCCGGCTAATCAGGTTCTCAAAATCCTCGCCCGGAGTGAAAACAATGTTCACCGCTTTGATGTTAGCTGTAGTAAAAGACTCCATAGAATCAGCACCATTGCTGGTAAGTGAAATCCAGAAGTTACCCAGCTCACCCAGCTGAACCTTCTTGCCCTCCAGCAACTGTTCAACCAGGCAGGAGCAGGCATCACTAAGGACACCTTTCACAGCGCCGCGACTGAACACACCGTTATGTTGGGCAATATGATTAACAAACTTGCTGAAAGTCATAAGCTCTCGCATTTGCGCCTTGGCGTATGCCTTGGGCGCGGCAGATTCATCCATAGGATTAGGCTGCAAATAAATTGAATAGTCTATCATAATATTAGATTTTTAAATTTAGATATAAGGTATATAAGTAACGTAGTCAGGGCACGCCCTCACAAACCTTATCTTTTTGCCGTTTGTACAGAATGTCAAAGAACATCACTAAAAGTCATATCTTGAACTTTTCTGATACAAAGTTACAACGGCCGGGTAGGGTGGAACAAGAAAGAAACCACCGCACAACTTTCTTTCTGCTACAACAACAGTAAATCAATAACATAAAACACACAAAAAGAAACATGGATATTAATATAGAAGGCAATCCCGGAGCCGGAAATACATTCCAGCAGATCAACATACAGCACGTAGAGCACTATAACACCCAGCCCGTAACCATAAATAACAACTATTATGGTGCGTGCCCGGACCTGCAGGTAAATGCATATGCTCCACACACCACCGTCAACAATACCAACCACCCAGTGGTAGGCAGGTTAGAACAAATAGATACCGCACCCATACGCAAAGAGATAATGAACCTGATAAGTTGTGTAAGACCGCTGCTTAAAGATGAATGTAAAACCCATTACATGCAGATGTGGGACGATATACTCTGCCTTGATGTAGTAGAAGCAGCAGTATATAACCCCGGCAAGCAGCGCAACACCAACTTTAACCGTAAACTCATAGCCAGCATACTACATCTGCTGGACAGCAAGAAAATGTACCGTGACCCATATAACGCCACTACCATAACAAAAGCGCTGGGTTATAGCATAGAACACTCAGTGCGTCGGGAACTGGCAGTATATCCGCCAGACAACATAACCAATGCCATAAACAAACTAATAAGCACCAAGAAATACATATAATAATACAAACTAAAACAACAACCATGAAAACACAAATTGAAGGCAATCCTGGCCACAACAACACATACCAGGAGAGCACATTTAAGCAAGTAGAGACACTCTACAACAACGCAACAGTTTACCAACAGTGCGCGACCACCCGCCTTGAAGCCTTCTTTAAAAGGCTCAATCAAGAAATAAGCTGCGGCGTAAGCGCACCGGTAACAGAAGAACTAATGGAATATACAAACAGCCTTGACAACAACCCCCAGATTGAGGATAAACTCCAGGCAGCAGGATTTACACCCTCAAGCATCCGGGACGCCAAGCGTAATATGAAAACATTTACCCGTAAGGCATTACAATATATCAGCTACCCATCAGCGCAGAACATAATACTGCTACTGATGTCACGCATAAAGAATGATTTCAACATAGTGATTTATCCGCAAATAGAAGCCGCCACCCCGCTACGTACCATAATGGAGCAAATCCGCACTAAGATAGTACTGCCCATAATGGATACGCTTAACACAAACGGGGCATATGATGAGCATCTGTGTTTAACCCATGACCATATCTACGGAATGCTGTATTACCTTTGTGCCATCAACTACATCAGCTGGGGTGAAAGGGCCCAAAACGGGGCAGATATGTTCAGTAACCATTACACGTATGTTCATACCCCCGCTGAATATATGTATGTGGGCCGATGAACATAAGATAGACGGGTGAAGCAGGGCGGCGCAAGCCACTGCGAGGCCGGAGGCCGAGAAATAAAATAAATGAAAACAATACTAGTAACCGGCTCAGCCGGATTCATAGGAGCCAACCTAGTACTAAGGCTACTGGAAAGCCAGGAGCCCACCAAAATAGTAGGCCTGGATAACCTGAACAACTATTACGATCCCAGCCTAAAAGAATACCGCCTAAAGGTAATAGACGATAAGGCTAAGGCACACCCCGAGCATAGCTACAGCTTCATTAAAGGCAGCATTGCTGACCGCGCACTAATTAACCGCCTGTTCAAAGAGAACCAGTTTGACATAGTAGTGAACTTGGCAGCTCAGGCAGGAGTAAGGTACTCTATAGAGAATCCCGATGTATACATAGAAAGCAACATAATAGGATTCTACAACATACTGGAGGCATGCAGACATTCAATGGACGGAGTGGGGCAAGATGGCAAAAAGGGGACAAACGGAACCGTCCCCAATGTCCCCTATCAGGGTGTGCAGCATTTGGTGTACGCCAGCAGTAGCAGCGTCTACGGAGGCAACAAGAAAGTGCCCTTCAGCACCGATGACCGCGTAGACAACCCCGTGAGCCTCTACGCCGCCACCAAGAAGAGCAACGAACTCATGGCCCACTGCTACTCCAAGCTCTACAACATCCCCAGCACCGGCCTGCGGTTCTTCACAGTCTATGGACCGGCCGGAAGACCAGACATGGCTTACTTTGGGTTTACCAATAAGCTTCTAAAGGGAGAGACCATACAAATCTACAATTACGGCAACTGTCGCCGCGACTTCACCTACGTGGATGACATTGTAGAGGGTATTGTAAGAGTGATGGCCAAGGCACCTGAAAAGAAGACGGGCCAGGATGGACTGCCGATCCCCCCGTACGCAGTATATAACATAGGCGGCGGCCAGCCCGAGAACCTGCTTGACTTTGTCAACATCCTGCAAGAGGAGTTGCTCAGAGCAGGAGTGTTGCCGCAGGACTATGACTTTGAGGCACACAAGAAGTTGGTGCCGATGCAACCTGGCGATGTACCCACCACTTATGCCGATGCCACCGCACTGGAGCGTGACTTTGGGTTCACACCTAAGATTACGCTGAGAAAAGGTCTGAGGCATTTTGCCGAGTGGTATAAGGAATATTACGGATAATAGATTTATAAAACAATATGAAAACAGTAATGCTAGTGTTTGGAACCCGCCCCGAGGCCATAAAGATGGCTCCACTAGTAAAAGAGTTCCAGAAGCATCCGGATGAGTTTAAGACAATTGTATGTGTAACGGGACAGCACCGCGAGATGCTGGACCAGGTGCTGAGGATTTTTGAGATCACGCCGGATAATGACCTGAATATAATGAAGCAAGGGCAGGACCTGTATGATGTCACAGCGCGCGTCCTCACCGGAATGCGCGATGTGTTCAAGGAGTGCAAGCCAGATGTTGTTCTGGTACATGGCGATACCACTACTAGCACCGCCGCTGCATTAGCCGCATTCTATCAGCAGATACCCGTAGGGCATGTTGAGGCTGGTCTGCGCACACATAACATATACAGCCCGTGGCCAGAGGAGATGAACCGCCAGATAACAGGCCGCATAGCCACCTATAACTTCTCGCCCACACCGCTTTCAGAGCAGAACCTCAAGGATGAGAAGGCGCAGGGACAGATATTCGTTACCGGCAACACTGTGATTGACGCGCTGCATATGGTGGTTGATAAACTTAAGAATGATAAAGCACTGGCAAATGAGCAGGTCAAGGTACTTGCAGATGCAGGTTATGACGTAACTAGACTTAAAGACGGCAAGAAACTTGTACTTATTACCGGTCATCGCCGTGAGAACTTTGGCGACGGATTCATTCACATGGTAACCGCCATGAAGGATCTCAGCGAGAAGTATCCCAATGTAGACTTTGTATATCCGATGCACTTGAACCCCAATGTTCGTAAACCCATTCATGAGGTGTTTGGTGAGGATTTGACCGTGTACAAGAACTTCTTCTTTATTGAGCCGCTTCAGTATCTAGAGTTTGTTTACTTGATGGAAAAGAGTAGCGTGGTACTGACTGATTCTGGTGGTATTCAGGAGGAGGCTCCTGGCCTGGGTAAGCCTGTTCTTGTTATGCGTGACACAACTGAACGGCCCGAAGCTCTGAAGAGTGGAACCGTACATCTAGTGGGTACTAACCATGACTTGATAGTCAACGAGGTGAGTACACTACTTGATGACGAAAAGGCTTATGATAAGATGTCAAAGGCGGTGAATCCTTATGGAGATGGTCTTGCGTGTGGACGCATTGTTGATGCCTTGCGTTGAATTATTTGATGGAAAATTATTGATTATATTATGAGTAATATTCTTGTAACGGGTTCTGCAGGTTTTATTGGAGCTAACTTGGTTAAGCGGCTTTTTAAGGATTTAAAGGAAGGGACAATTGTTGGTGTTGATAATCTAAATGATTATTATGATCCTTCACTTAAAGAGTATCGCTTGCAGGAGTTAGATAAAGCCAAACCTTTGGCATTAAATTACAAATTTGTAAAAGGTAGCATTGCTGATCGTGAACTAATCAACAGGCTTTTTGCAGAATATAAGTTTGACATTGTGGTCAACTTAGCAGCTCAAGCAGGTGTTCGTTATAGTATAGAGAATCCTGATGTTTATATAGAAAGTAACATTATTGGGTTCTATAATATTTTGGAGGCGTGTCGTCACTATCCCGTGGAGCATCTGGTTTATGCTTCATCTAGTAGCGTATATGGTGGCAACAAGAAAGTTCCGTTCTCAACTGATGACCGAGTGGATAACCCTGTGAGCCTTTATGCTGCCACCAAGAAGAGCAATGAGTTGATGGCTCACTGCTATAGCAAACTCTACAATATTCCTAGTACTGGTCTGCGTTTCTTTACAGTGTATGGACCTGCCGGTAGACCGGATATGGCATATTTTGGTTTTACAAACAAATTACTTAAAGGAGAAACTATTCAAATATTCAACTATGGCAACTGTAGAAGAGATTTTACTTATGTTGATGATATAGTTGAAGGGATAGTTAGAGTTATGCGCAGGGCCCCAGAAAAGAAAACAGGAGACGATGGTCTCCCAGTTCCACCATATGCTGTCTACAATATAGGTGGGGGGCAGCCGGAGAATCTGCTTGATTTTGTACAAATATTGCAGGAAGAACTTTTGGCTGCTAATGTACTACCAAAAGATTATGATTTTGAAGCTCATAAGAAACTAGTTCCAATGCAACCAGGAGATGTACCAACAACTTATGCGGATTCTACCGCTTTGGAACGTGACTATGGTTTTACTCCTAAGATTACTTTGCGTGAAGGTTTGCGGAGTTTTGCCAAATGGTATAAAGAGTATTACGGATAATAACAAACAATAATATGAAGATAGCAGTAGCAGGAACAGGTTATGTTGGCTTGAGTATTGCAACTTTGCTAGCTCAACATAATACGGTTACAGCGGTTGATGTAATACCTGAAAAGGTTGACCTTATTAACAGTCGTAAGTCACCAATACAGGACGAATACATAGAGAAGTATCTCGCTGAGAAGGACCTTGATTTGACCGCCACATTAGATGGTGAATCTGCATATAAGAATGCAGATTATGTCGTGATAGCAGCCCCTACAAACTATGACCCCCAAAAGAACTTCTTTGATACACGACATGTAGAAGAGGTGATTGATCTTGTCTTGAAGGTTAATCCTGATGCTGTAATGGTGATAAAGAGTACAATTCCTGTAGGTTATACTCGTAACCTATACGTGCATTATGCTGCCAAAGGTGTCAAGAGGTTTAATCTTTTATTTTCACCGGAATTTCTTCGTGAAAGTAAGGCTCTATATGATAATCTTTATCCAAGTAGAATAATAGTTGGTAGTCCAAAGATTATTAATCGTCAAGAGTTTGAAGAAGAGAATAACGCAATTCGTAAGGTAACGGATGTTGATTTCTTACAAGCAAAAGCAAAGGAGTTTGCCTCTTTATTGCAGGAAGGTGCCCTAAAAGAGAATATTGAGACCCTTTTTATGGGCATGAAAGAAGCTGAGGCTGTAAAACTGTTTGCGAACACCTATCTTGCCCTCCGCGTTAGTTTCTTTAATGAATTAGATACATACGCTGAAGTTAAAGGTCTGGATACTCAAGCTATCATAGAAGGAGTTGGATTAGATCCACGTATTGGTACCCATTATAATAATCCATCATTTGGCTATGGAGGTTATTGCTTACCTAAGGATACAAAACAACTACTTGCTAATTATGAAAACGTGCCTGAAAATCTGATTGAAGCAATTGTAGCTAGTAATTCAACTCGCAAGGATTTTATTGCGGAACAAGTTCTCCGTAAGGCAGGGTATTATGAGGCTAGTAGCCAATGGGACTCAACACGAGAGAAAAAGTGCGTGATAGGAGTTTATAGATTAACTATGAAAAGTAATTCAGATAATTTCCGTCAAAGTGCCATTCAAGGTATCATGAAGCGTATTAAGGCAAAAGGAGCAGAGGTTATTATTTATGAGCCAACTATCCGGGATGGTGAGTTGTTTTTTGGTTCTCTCGTTGTAAATAATTTATCGAAGTTTAAGGAACAGAGCAAGGCTATAATTGCAAATCGCTATGATAATAGCCTAGATGATGTAAAGGACAAAGTATATACAAGGGATATTTTTTATAGAGATTAAAGCTTGTGATTGTAATAGAATTACATAAGCAGTGAAATGCAAAAAAATAGGATTAGCGTATTATTACATACAAATTGGTTAAGAACCATACGATTCAATTTTTACTATTTCCCATTTAGACAAGCTATCAAGTTTCCCGTGTTGGTTGCTTATCATGTTGTGTTTCAATCACTTATGGGGGGGTAAAAATTGAGGGGAAGGCGCAAACAGGTATGCTACAGTTAGGATATCAACGTGTTGGCTCTTTAGACGTAGTTAATAATAGGACAATATGGGAAGTTAGAGGTAAGGTGGTCTTAAATGGAAAGTGTATCCGTATAGGTAGTGGTAGTTCTATTACTGTAATTGGAGAGTGCATACTGGGTGATAGCTTAATTATAACAGGAAGGAGTACTATCATATGTAGGGATAAAATAGTATTCGGGAGAAACGTTCTCATATCTTGGGATGTTTTATTAATGGATACTGACTTTCATAATATTTATGATGAAGAATTTCAATTGATAAATGAAGATAAACCTATTTTAATTGGTGATAATGTTTGGATTGGATGTCGTTCTACAGTCTTAAAAGGAACAATATTGCCTTCAAATTCGATTATTGCTGCGAATTCTGTTGTAAGTGGAAAAATGGAAAAAGAAGGTTGTATATATTCATCTAATAAAAGAATACTTAAAGAACGGGTATCGTGGACAATAGAATAATTGTTATTAAATAGTATAAGTGACTTACAATTAGATTCATCTAGATTAATAGATGAGATTTTTATTTGGTTATATGTATTGATATATGAAAGGAATAGTATTAGCCGGGGGATCTGGAACACGTCTTTATCCAATCACCAAAGGTGTTAGTAAGCAACTACTGCCTATTTATGATAAACCTATGATTTATTACCCTATCAGCGTATTAATGCTGGCAGGGATACGTGATATTCTTATTATCTCGACACCTTATGACCTCCCTTCATTCAAACGTTTGCTGGGTAACGGTAGCGATTATGGGGTTAACTTCCAGTATGCGGAACAGCCTTCACCCGATGGACTTGCGCAAGCCTTCATCATTGGCGAAAAATTCATTGGTAATGATTCTGCCTGTTTGGTGCTTGGAGATAACATCTTTTATGGAGCTGGTTTTACTTCATTACTCCGTAAGGCAGTAGAGGATGCAGAAGAGGATAAGAAAGCATCAGTCTTTGGCTATTGGGTATCTGATCCTGAACGTTATGGAGTGGCAGAGTTTGACAAGCTGGGCAACTGTTTGAGTATTGAGGAAAAGCCCAAAGAACCCAAGAGTAATTATGCGGTCGTAGGTCTTTATTTCTATCCCAATAAAGTAGTGGATGTTGCGAAGCAAATTAAGCCATCTGCACGCGGGGAATTGGAAATTACAACGGTTAATCAGGAGTTCCTGAAAGATGGCGAATTGCTTGTAAAGGTGTTTGGCCGTGGTTTTGCTTGGTTAGATACTGGTACGCATGATAGCCTTGCTGAAGCATCCACTTTTGTAGAGGTGATAGAGAAGCGTCAAGGTCTGAAGGTGGCTTGTTTGGAAGGTATTGCCTATCGCAATGGCTGGATTTCAGAGGAGAAAATGCGAGAACTGGCAAAGCCCATGCTAAAGAATCAGTATGGCCAGTATCTGCTAAAGGTCATTGATGAGATGATGGAGGAAGTGAATAGTGGAACATTAGAACACGTTTAATATGCAGATTATTATCATAACTGGCGGTGCGGGTTTTATTGGAAGTCATGTGGTACGTTTGTTTGTGAACAAATACCCAGAGTATAAGATTATAAATCTGGATAAACTTACCTATGCAGGTAACCTTGCAAACTTGAAGGACATAGAGGACAAACCCAACTACAAGTTTGTCAAGATGGACATCTGCGACTTTGATGGAGTATTGAAGTTAATGCAGGATGAACAAGTAGATGGTATTATCCATTTGGCCGCAGAGAGTCATGTTGACCGCTCAATTAAAGACCCATTCACTTTTGCTAAAACAAATGTAATGGGAACATTGAGTCTGTTGCAGGCAGCAAAGGCATATTGGGAATCTCTACCTGAGAAGTATGAAGGTAAACGTTTCTATCATATTTCAACCGATGAGGTATACGGCGCATTGCAGATCACACACTCAGAGGGCATAGAACCTCCATTCACCACCAAAGCTAGCAGCGGCAAACATCATTTGGCATACGGTGAGAAATTCTTCACCGAGGATTTGAAATACCAGCCGCATAGCCCATATAGTGCAGCCAAGGCCAGTTCAGATCACTTTGTGCGTGCCTTCCATGATACCTTTGGAATGCCTACCATAGTGACCAATTGCTCAAATAACTACGGACCTTATCAGTTCCCTGAGAAATTGATTCCCCTTTTTATCAATAATATTCGTTACCGCAAGCCTCTTCCTGTATATGGAAAGGGCGAGAATGTGCGTGACTGGTTGTATGTGGAAGACCATGCTAGAGCTATTGACACAATCTTTCATAACGGTAAGATAGCAGAAACCTATAATATTGGTGGATTTAATGAGTGGAAGAATATTGATATTATCAAGGTTCTAATCAATACTGTTGATCGTTATCTTGGCAGACCAGAAGGAGCAGATACGGATTTGATTACTTATGTTACAGACCGTGCCGGTCACGATTTAAGATATGCAATTGACTCAACCAAACTCCAAAAAGAATTAGGTTGGGAACCAAGTTTGCAGTTTGAAGAAGGCATAGAGAAAACCGTGAAATGGTATCTGGATAATCAGGAATGGTTAGATGATGTAACAAGTGGTGATTATCAAAGCTATTATAAAAAACAATATTCAAACAGATAACTATTCATGGATATAATAAAGACAGATATCGATGGCGTTTTTGTCATTAATCCTAAAGTGTTTGGCGATAAGCGTGGCTATTTCTTTGAAAGCTTTTCACAGCGAGAGTTTGATGAGAAAGTAACTCACATTTTGGGGCATACTATTAAATTTGTCCAAGACAATGAGAGTATGTCTTCATACGGTGTTATGCGCGGGCTTCATTTCCAAACCCCTCCTTACACTCAGAGCAAACTTGTTCGTTGTGTGAAAGGTGCTGTTCTAGACGTTGCTGTTGATATACGAAAAGGAAGTCCTACCTACGGAAATCATGTAGCTGTTGAGCTAACAGAGGACAACCATCGTCAGTTCTTTGTCCCTCGTGGTTTTGCTCATGGTTTTGCTGTATTGAGCGAAACAGCTATTTTCCAGTATAAGTGTGATGAATTCTATCATCCTGAAGTAGATGGTGGCATCAGTATTCTTGATGCCTCTTTAGGAATAGACTGGCGCATCCCTATAGAAAAAGCTAATTTGAGTGATAAGGATACCAAACATGCTTTGCTAAAGGATTTCGATAGTCCGTTTGATATAAACGTAAGCTTGTATTGATTATGGTGATTTTGGTTACTGGTGCCAACGGCCAACTTGGCAATGAAATGCGAATTCTTGCAAAGGATAGCGCAAATAAATATATCTTCACGGATGTTGTAGATGCATCTGAGGAATCAATAGCCATGCTGAAGAAACTAGCAGGCAATGAAATAAAGACAGATACAGAGCATCTTGACATAACCAACCTTGATGCTATCTGTGATTTGGTAAAGCGTGCGAATGTAGATGCAATTGTTAATTGCGCTGCATGGACCAATGTCGATGGGGCAGAAGATCCCGAGAAGTATACGCTCGTTGAAAAGTTGAATGCAACAGCTCCTGAGAATCTTGCCAAGGCAATGAAGGAAGTTAATGGCTTGCTGGTACAAATCTCAACTGATTATGTGTTTGGTAAAGAACCTTACAATACTCCGTGTATGGAAGATCAAAAGGGTACTCCAACTGGCGTATATGGGCTTACGAAACTTCATGGTGAAGAGGCTGTTCAGCGAGTTAATTGTAAGCATATTATTATCCGTACTGCATGGCTATACAGCGAGTTTGGTAAGAACTTTGTGAAGACTATGCTGAACCTTACTGCTACTAAGACACAACTGAAGGTTGTTTTTGATCAAGTGGGTACCCCAACCTATGCTTATGACCTAGCACGGGCTATCAACGTAATACTTGCTGACTACGAAAAAGAATCTATTTGCGCGAACCATGATTCCTATACAAAAAATGGTATATACCATTTTTCGAATGAGGGCGTTTGTTCCTGGTATGATTTTACCAAATTTATATCTGAATATGCCGGCAATACGGATTGTGACATCCAAGCATGTCACAGCGATGAATTCCCGAGTCTTGTGAAAAGACCTGCATATTCTGTGCTAGATAAGACTAAATTGAAGGAAACCTTTGGAATAAAAGTACCTTATTGGGTTGATTCATTCAAGGTGTGTGTGAAAAATTTGATGCTTAAATAGAAACTTAACCAAACGATTTCTTCTTCAAGAAATATTTTGGTTCTAAGAATAGTCTTCCAGATAAGCCTTTTCTTCGATAGTATTTAATGGGCAGTTTTCCTTAATTTCATTTGTTATATATACAGTTATCATTTTATACTTTTGATGTATAGCAGATCCGATAATAATAAACGTATAGCAAAAAACACTATAGCATTATATTTCCGCACATTCATTACTATGATAGTTGCCCTTTATACAGGGCGTGTAATGTTAAAAGCGCTGGGAGTATATGATTATGGTGTGAATTCAGTAGTAGGTGGTATAATAGGTTTTAGTGCAGTATTGACAGGGGCAATGTCTCAAGCAATAAGTCGCTACATTACTTATGCGCTAGGAAAAGCAGATAGAGATAGACTGAAACTTATGTTTTCTACAACAATAAATGCGCAGTTAATACTATCTTTAATAGTCGCAGTTGTTTTGGAACTAGTCGGTCTTTGGTTCTTATATTATAAAGCTAGTTTGCCTGTTGGCAGACTTGATGCTGCTATATGGGTGCTTCATTGCTCTATAATAACGCTTGTTATTAATATTGTTAGTACGCCTTTTAATGCTCTTATCATTGCCCATGAACGAATGGCTGTATATGCCTACACTAGCATAGCGGAAGCCGTTTTTAGGCTTGCTATTTGCTATATTATTATGGCATATGGTGGAGATCGCCTCATTTTATTGGCAATCTTGAATATAGCTGTAGCTTTAATAATGAGATTCTTTTACGGATGGTACTGTGAAAAAAAATTTGAAGAGGCAAAATATAGCATAAAGCTATTTGATAAAGGGCTTCTTCGTGAAATTTCGTCTTTCAGTGGGTGGAATTTGTTGACAAATGGAGCCTATGTTTTTAGTACTCAAGGAGTTAATCTTCTTGCTAATGTATTTTTTGGTGTGGTTTTTAATGCTTCGAGGGCAATTGCTGTAACTGTTAACAATGCGGTGCAGGGTTTTGTTCAGAATTTTGCTGTTGCTTTTGCACCTCAAATTACCAAGAGTTACGCAACCGGAGATACTGATTATGCAGTCAGGTTAACAAATAAAGGCACTAGGTTTACGTGGTTGTTGATGTGCATTTTTATTGTACCAATATGTATGGAATCCGATATGCTCCTTAAAATTTGGTTGGGAGAAGTGCCGACATTTGCCCCTCTTTTTTTAAGGCTTACAATGTTTGAATCCTTGGCTATATGCTCTGGAGCATCATATTATAAGCTTTTACAAGCAGATGGCCATATAAAAAAATATTGCATTCATTCATTTTTATTGGCGGGTTCTGTATTGCCTATTGTTTGGTTCGCTTATTTATTGGGTGCTCCTATTTGGATTTGTTATGTTATCAATATTTTTATTTTTCTTTTTTTAAATATTGTTAGGTTCTTTGACTTAAAAGAAAATATGATTTTTTCTATTAAAGGTGCCTTAAAAGAGTGTTTCTTTCCATGCATTATTGTTTTAGTAACTTCGTTTGTAGTGCCTCTCATTATATCTATTTTTTGGAAGCAAAGTATTATTCGTTTTATAGTTATGGTGCTTATATCGGTTTTGTGGACAGTTATTTGTTGTATATTATTTGGTCTCTCAAGCCAAGAAAGGATTTTTTTTAAGGAGAAGTTCACAACATTATTCAAAACCAAGTTTTATAATTAGTTTTATATGATAGGACTTCCGACATCAAAAGATAAGTGTACGGGATGTGGTGCTTGTGTTAACATTTGTCCGCAAAAGGCTCTAATTTTGGATGATGGCAATTCCTTTTTTGAATATCCGCAAGTTAATCAAGACTTATGTATTGATTGCGCACTATGCACAAAAACGTGTCCTTCAAATAAGGATATAAAAAGTACATATCCAAAGAAAGCTTTTGCTGTTGTAAGCAAAGACAAAAATGATAGAGATAGTAGTGCTACGGGAGGAGCCTCTTCTGTTTTAGTTAATTCAGTTCTTGAGCAAGGCGGAATTGCGTATGGATGTGAAGAGGTTGATTATAAAACCATAGCACATACACGAATAGTAAATTTAGATGAATCATATCGTTTAAAGGGAAGTAAGTACGTACAAAGTTATATAGGTAGTACGTATAGTCAAGTAAAAGATGATCTAAATAAAGGTGTTCTTGTAATATTTACTGGTACACCTTGTCAAATTGCTGGACTAAAGTCCTTTTTGAGAAAAGATTATCCCAATCTCTTCTTAGTTGAGATTATATGTTTTGGTAATGTTGCAATTCATTTTTTAATAAATCATGTAAATTATTTATGTACAAAATATTCTATAGATAATAGTAATGTTCAAGTATATTTTAGACAGAAAGGGGATACTACCGCTGATTTGAGATATGGAACATTTTTATATAGAAACAACAAGATACTGAAGGCTTTTTATTCTCCAGATGATGGCTATCACTTTGGTTTTAGACAAGGTTATTACCTAAGAGAGAATTGCTTCCATTGTCGGTATTCTAAGCATGAGCGTTGTGCGGATATTACTATTGGCGATTTTTGGGGTCTAGGAGTTAATAGTAAGTTGAATGAATACCGTAACGTATCTGTTGTTTTGCTAAATACAGAAAAAGGAATTGGCCTTTTTGAAAAAGCAAAACATAAGTTTATTATTGAAGAACGGCCGCTTTCTGAAGCTTTTAAGAACCCCCATTTTAACAGCCCTGCGTCAAAGCCCAACGATTGGGATGATTTGAGAAAGGATTACTCTGAATACGGCTATGAGTATATGTTTAATAAACATATTAAACCTGCTATTAGAAGGTTTAAAATTCACGAGATTACCCATGGTTTTATCGGTTTATTTGTTCTCCTAATTAAGAAATTACGTTCTTCGATATTAATAGTTTTAAGCTTCGTTATAAAGAGGAGGGGTGATTTATCATAAATAAGGAAAGTATGAATTATTTTTTTCCAATACATTTAGATGCTGGTAATCGAGGCTGTGAAGGTATTGCCAGAGGGACGGCAAATATCCTTAATCAGCCTAAAGAGAATATGATTTCCCTATGTAATAATATTGATTTAGATGTTGAACTGGGCTTAAATCAATTTTATACGCTTCAAACTGGGAAAAAAATATCAGTCGCTTTTAACTATAAGAATGGTATTTACCATAAGATCTCAAGATTATTAAATAAAGATGAGTATTTCAAAAAACAGTATTATTGGAGATATAAATATGGGCACTTTTTAAATCAGATGCGAACTGGTGATGTAATGATATCAACAGGTGGCGATATGATGTGCTATACCAATAATGAAGTCTTATTTACGAACAATTATCTTCACAAAAAACCCGTAAAAACAATATTATGGGGATGCTCAATGGGGAAGGAGAATTTGACCGACGAAAAACTTGATAGTTTAAAAAATTTTGATTTGGTTTATGCTAGAGAATCCATAACATCTGATTTTTTTCAAGAGTTAGGATTAAAGAAAGTTATTTGTTATCCAGATCCTGCATTTATATTAGAACCAAAGATTATTGATTTACCCAATTCTTTTCGTAATAGTGAAGTGCTCGGCTTGAATATAAGTAATTTTGTATTAGGAGACTTTTCCTTGAATACGAAATTTGGTGAACAATTAATCAAATTAATAGATTATTTAATTAAAGAAACGGATTATCATATTCTGTTAATCCCCCATGTTACATGGTTGGGTCAAGATGATAGGGTTATTGCTAACTTAATATATAACCATTATTGTACTGATAGAATATCAATATTGGATATTGATCATTTAAGTTACTGCCAGATTAGATATGTTATTTCTAAATGTAAGTTTTTTATAGGTGGCCGGACACATGCTGTAATTTCTGCATATTCCACATGCGTGCCTACAATAGCTTTGGGTTATTCAATTAAATCAAAAGGTATTGCCAGAGATTTAGGAATAGACGAAAAGTATGTTGTTGATTCAAAAAACCAGGATAATCCAAATAATTTACTTGAAATATTCATAGACTTACAGAGTAATGAGAAAAACTTTAAACAACATCTTATAGATATTATACCGAGTTATAGAGGAACACTATCAAATCTCAATAATTCAATGATAAATACTATACTTGATCAATAGTTTTATATATGGAGAAGAGATTAATCGCAATACATTTACCCCAATTCCATCCTTTTAAAGAGAATGACGAATGGTGGGGAAAAGGATTTACTGAGTGGACTAATGTTGTAAACTCAAAGCCAAGATTTAAGGGACATTATCAGCCTCATTTGCCAGCTGATACGGGTTTTTATGACTTGAGATTACCGGAAGCAAGAAAAATGCAGTCAGATTTGGCTCAAGAGTATGGTATTTATGGCTTTTGTTATTATCATTATTGGTTTAATGGAAAGAGGCTTATGGAACGGCCAGTTGATGAAATTGTTACTTCTGGTGAACCTCAGTTTCCTTTTATGCTTTGTTGGGCTAACGAGAATTGGTCACGTAATTGGGATGGTGGATTCTCAAAAATGTTGATAGAACAAAACTATTGTGAAGAAGATTATGAAAACCATATGAGGTTTTTGTGCGAACATTTTTTTAATGATAAAAGATATATAAAAGTAAACGGAAAGCCTTTTTTTGTTGTTTATAATCCCAAAAAATTACCTGATGCCAAACAATGCATAAGAATTTGGCGAAAAACAGCAAAAGAATATGGGATAGAGCTGTATCTTGGATATATGACTAGGGCGGATGATGATTATATTAAGGATGGCTTTGATGTTTCTATTGATTTTCAGCCTCATATTCAAAAAAGCATGAAGACTGGTATTATTCCTCAATTATTGGATTATAAAAACTCAAATATACTCCGCCGCTTATATGAAAAACTATTTAAGAACAAAGAAAATCCTTTCAACTTAAATTATGATTATGGGGATTACGTTAATTATATATGTTCTAAACCCCAATCAAAGTTGAAGCAGTATCCTGGTATTACTCCTTCCTGGGATAATTCCCCAAGACGAAAAGGATGGTTCTTTATGATGAAGAATAGTACGCCAGCATTATATGGTAAATGGCTAAGGAATATATTGAATAAATTTGAGCCTTATAGCGATGAAGAAAACTTTATATTCATTAATGCTTGGAATGAGTGGGCTGAGGGTAATCATTTAGAGCCTGACCAAAAATGGGGAAGAGGATATTTAGAGGAGACAAAAAAGGCAATCGACAATTATTCAAATGAACAAGACCGTTGACAATTCAATAGTATTGTTTCTAACTGCCTGTATTAACCCAGGTGGTATGGGTATGACTGCGCTTCAAGATAGTGGTATACGAAAACAACAATATATTGATACAATTAAATGGTATTTATGTAATACAGAAGTTAATATTGTTGTAGCAGAAAATACAGGTTATGATTTAAAACCAGAACTCTCTGAATTTATTAGAAGTGGAAGAATTGAGTACATAACCTTTAATGGAAATAATTATGATAAAACCAGGGGAAAGGGTTATGGGGAGGCCATGATAATTGATTATGGCATAATGCAATCAAAACTAATAGATGATTCTACTTTAATTATAAAGGTTACAGGTCGATTAAAATGTAATAGTATTAATACTATAATTAGGAAATGCAATAAGAAGGGAACTGTTTATTCTTCTTTTACAAAGGATGGTAATGATCAGACTATTTCAAATAGTCAGGTTTTTGTGTTTTCACGACCTTTTTGGGAAAACTATTACTATCCATTAATATCAAAGATTAATGACAGTAAAGGCATTTATTTTGAGCATGTACTTTATGATTCAATAAAACAATGGAAAAAAGATGGGAATAGTTTTGAACATTTTTGGTTTCCGTTGGATTTAAATGGGGTAAGCGGAACAACAGGAAAAGATATTTCTACGCATACTTCGCGATTTATTATTTGGATCCATTCCATGCTTCATTTAATTGGATATAATGGGAGTCTTAAGTTCTGGAAGAAACAGATGTAATTGTGTCTCATCACCTCTACAGCTTGATATCTATAGTATATGAATCTAAGCATTAAAAATTTATATATATTCATTACTGCTTTTCTCGGTATAGAAAGTGCATTGGCATATTATTCTTTTTATGTCTTTTCTGGTGCTGGACTCATTTTCTACGGGTTATATATCATCATTTTTTTATTGTACGCTTCAAAGTATCCAATAAAGGGAGTAAATCAAAAACAGGGTCTTTTGTTTTTGATATGCTACATCTTTACTTATTTTTTATCAATAATTCATGGATTTCTTCCTATAAATGTAGAATGGTTAATATTGTTTTATGGTTTTACTTTTTTAAGTGTAGATGAAGAAGTCCAATATAAAGTGCTACGCCTATTTATAAAACTATTTTCAGTTTTATTACTTATTTCATTATTGGAATATCTATTATATTGTTTTGTAAATTATTCTTTTAAAGATATCATAATAAACAGAGGTTACCGTACATATCATCATCTTTTGTTCAATGTGTTTGAATATGAGGATTATATGATACTACCAAGATTCCAATCTATTTTGGACGAGCCAGGAATGGTTGGCACATTCTCTGCTTTGATATTATGTATTCTTTGGAGAAAAGAAGGATGGATTTTTGAGAAAATAGTATTTCTATTGTCAGGAGCTTTTTCTTTCTCTCTTGCTTTTTTGTTTATGATTGCAATAGTGCTCCTTCTTAACTTCAGATTCAGATTAATTCATATAATTATTGGAGCTGCTCTGATTATAGGCACATATATAGTCCTAAAAGATTATATAGATACTCTAGTTATCTCAAGATTTGAGAAAGAAGACACATTTACTAGGACAGCTTATAAATTTGATAGAGCATTTGATAATGCGTGGAAAAGCGGTGGCTTATGGTTGGGTAAGGGGGCTACATCGCACAAATTACATACAGATATAGAAGATGGTAATGCCGGAATAAAAGTATGGATATTTCAATATGGAATTATTTGTATGATTATGATGGTATTTATGTACACAAAGATCTTGTTGGACAGATTCAAGAAATATATGCGGTTAAATATCTCTATTTTGTCTTTTTTGATCATTTTTTGGGTGTCTTTTTATCAGAGATCAGACATAGAATATCCGTATTATATATTGATGTTTTTTGGCTTCCCGGCATTTTATAAACTAGATAATAGCAAAGTGACTATATGAATAAACAAAAAATCTCTGTTATAACAGTATGTTATAATGCAATATCTACTATTGAAAACACTATATGCTCGGTGTTATCACAGACCTATGATAATATAGAATACATTATTATTGATGGAGGTAGTACAGATGGTACGGTAGATATTATAAAAAAGTACGCCAAAAACATAAGCTATTGGATTAGTGAATCAGACAAAGGTATATATGATGCCATGAATAAGGGCATTATGGCATCAACTGGTGAATGGATTAATTTTCGTAATAGTGGAGATGTTTTTGCTACACCGGATGCTCTGGAGAAGATGTTTAATAGCCCAGTAGATGATGATGTGTCAGTACTCCATGGGGATTGCTATTTTGTATCTGATATAGATTATATTAGAGTAAAGCCGAGCATCATTAACGATCCTCTGTGTTATCAATATAAAATGCCTGTCAACCATTGTGCCAGTTTCATAAGAAGGGAGTTGCATCAAAAGAATCCTTTTGATTTGTCATATCGTGCCAGTGCTGATTATGACTTCTTTTTTAAATGCTGTAAGCGAGGACTGAAATTTGAATATCGTCCTGTCGTGGTTGCTCTTTTTGCTATGGATGGTTATACATCTACACATAAAGAGGTAACGATGAGGGATAATAGGCGATTGCAAGGTTTCTATAATACATGGTTTGATAGATTTGTTACTGAATTACGTATTAAGAAAGTAAAATGGACAGATGCTATTAAAAGGTTTATTTCTAGCCATTCTCAGTATGTAAGGGAAAGACAACTCCGAAATAGAAAAAAGGAAGGTAGGCTACCTTTAGATGGTACAGAGCCATTTGTCATTGATTATTTGAATAGATAAAGATATGATAGAGAAAAAGATTCATTACTGCTGGTTTGGAGGAAACGCTAAACCAAAATCTGTTATAAAATGTATTGATAGCTGGAAAAAGTTCTTACCTGATTATGAAATAATAGAGTGGAACGAATCTAATTTTGATTTCAATTTTTGTCAGTATGTTTCAGAGGCGTATTCTGTTAAGAAATGGGCTTTTGTTTCAGATGTAGCAAGATTGAAGATTATATATGAGAATGGTGGTATTTATTTTGATACAGATGTTGAGGTCCTGAAATCATTTGATGATTTGATGGACCAAGAGTTTTTCTTGGGTTTAGAGGAGCCTGATAAAATAAATACTGGTATAGGCTTTGGCTCGGTTAAAGGCAATCCTGTCATTAAAGCAATGCTTGATATTTATAATGATGTACACTTTATTGATAAAAGTGGTAAGAAACCTATTACCTGTCCTGTTTATAATACCAATGCTGTGGTTGGGCTGGGGGCAAAATTAAATGGAGATATATTATCATTCATGGGAGGTACAATATACCCAGAGGATTACTTCAGTCCAATCAGTATGAAAGATGGGCGGCTTAGAATAACAAAGAATACTTATTCTATTCATCATTTCGCAAATTCATGGATGCCATGGCACCAGAAATTGAGAAAATGGGCGCGTACAAAGATGAGAAATAAATATACCTTGTTCTTTTGGAATATTATAAAGAAGATAATTAGAGTAGACTGATATGAAAAGTATAAAACATTTTGTTGCAGACTTGATTCCACGCTCTATTACACTTAGATGTAAATATGTTTATCAGTCTATTTTTAGAACGATAAAGCGCAGAAAGAGAATAGAGACAGATCATACGTTTTCACTGATTTCAAAAAAAGGTGTTCATTGTTTCTTTGGTTATTACGATGTTACACCATTTAATGTAAATACTAATGAATTTCTCTATTTATCATTGGATGAGAAAAAAAATCTTGTAAATATTCATTTGTGCGATTTGGAAAGTAAGTCAGACGTTGTTATTGCCCAAAGCCATTCATGGAACTGGCAGCAGGGAATACGTTTAAGATGGTTTCCTAAATCTGAACGCGAGATATTTTTTAATGATTATATAGATGGAGAGTATTTGGCTAGAATAATAAACGTTGATACTAAAACAGAAAAAAAGATACCTTGGCCACTATATGACATTAGTCCTGACGGACGTAGAGGATTGTCAATTGATTTTGAGCGTCTAGGATTTAAACGCCCAGGATATGGATATACTTGTCACATATACAAAGAACCAGATGATCTGAAGAATGAAGGAATTAGAATTATTGATATAAAGAATAATGTCATAGAGAAAGTCATTACATACGAACAAATTGTAGAGTTGTTTCCTCATAGAACAGTTAACTATACGCAGTATTATTTGAATCATTTGTCTTTCTCTCCAAAGGGTGATAAATTCCTGTTTTTTTGGCTTGATAGCAGTCATAAATTACATGATGCAGACTTGTTGGTGTATGACTTCAATAAGGATTGTATATCTGTTGTTGAAGAAAACGCAAGAGTATCACATTATGTATGGCAGGATAATGAAACCATTATTTGCACAGCATATGATAATGACAATAATTGTTCATACATAAAATACTGTCTTAGCGATAATAGCAGGGTTGTTTTAATGCCAGGCATATTAAAAGAAGACGGTCATCCTTCAATGTTAGATGATTACAAAATGATAACAGATACATATCCAGATCTTATGGGATATCAAACTATATATGAAGTGGATATGAAGGATAAGGTTTTAAAGAAAATAGTGTCAATATATAGTAACTGTTGCTGTGAGGGTGAAAGGCGCACAGATTTGCATCCTAGATTAAGCACTAAAAAGGATAAAGTGTGTATTGATGTGAATTATAAGGCTAAGCGCGAATTGATGATTATAAATTTATAAAGTATAAATATGGCAAAACCTCAATGCTCTATTTTAATGAGCATTTACAATGAGTCTGAAGGGTACATAAGGGAGAGCATTACGTCTATTCTAAATCAAACTTTCAGTGATTTTGAATTGATAATTATTATAGATAACCCTTTAAGATCTGATGTGGCTCAGATAATAAGTGAGTATAATGATGATAGAATAAAAATAGATTTTAATGAGAAAAATATTGGGCTTGCATTGTCTATGAATAGGGCTTTTAATCTTGCATCAACTGATATTATTGTCAGGATGGATGCAGATGATGTAGCTGTGTTATCACGACTTGAAGAGCAAGTCCCATTAATTATGTCTGGAAAATACGATTTTGTTTTTTCTGATTATTCATTTATTGATTCCAATTCTAATGCTATTGCCAGATCAAGTGGAATTTTAATTGATAAAGATGAAGACTTAAACAAGAAAATCCAACTTGCATGTATGATTCATCATCCAACTGTGGCTTTTACAAGAGACATATTCCAGAAGGCCGGTGGATATAGAAACTTTCCTTGTGCTCAGGATTTAGATTTATGGCTGAGAATGGCAGAGAAAGGTTGTAGGTTTGGCTATTTGGATCATAAGTTGTTACGATATAGGGTAAATGAGAAAAGTACAAGTTCTCAAAAATGGCACAAACAACATTTGATAACACAGTATATTTATGAGTTAAGCTTGGAGAGACTTAAAAAAGGAACTGATTCATATTCTGAAAAGGATTTTGAAACATATTTGAAAAGATGGGGTGATGGAGATGAGAAGAAACTGAAAAAGTTACGTGATAATTACGATAGACTGGATAAAGCACTTTGTTATAGGTTATCCGGCCATCCATATAAGTCTTTTATTATGAGATTGTTAGTTTTTATCTCTTCGGATGTCTATAGGAGACACTATTTAGTAATGAGGGATAAAAAGAAATATTTATGATTGTAGAGTTATGCAAATTGTATTTATAGTAGGTTCGCTTACCGACTCTCACATTGTTAAACGCATTGAAGCCTTTGTTGAAAAAGGATTCAATGTTGATGTGTATGGTTATATGCGGGGTGTGAATTTTACGAATAAGATAAAACAAGTTGAACCAAAAGTTATAGGAATACTTGAGAATGAGAAATATTTAAAACGTATTTTCAGTGGATTCAAGGATATCAGAAAAATAATTAAGTCATACCCCAAAGGAACTCTTTATTTTTTATGGGGATTTGACTTGTCACTGGTACATTGGTTCTATCGCACCAGATATATCTACGAAATTTCTGATATTAGATATGCACAGTTTCCTTTTGGGTTGGATAAGTTATTTAAAGCTCTTGACAGGAGAATAATTAAAAAGTCACAAATAACCCTATTGACCTCAGAAGGTTTTGTTAATTACATTGGATTGAATGATAGTTTGTTGAATAAATGCATCTTTATGCCCAACAAACTAAGTCCGTCTATGATACATATGGATAGACCCCAACCTGTTAAGAAGGTGGGGAAAATACGCATTGGTTATATAGGTTTGTACAGGTATCCCAATACCGTAGTAAAAATGGCTCGTATTATAGGAGATGAATTTGCGGATAGATATGAATTCCATTTTAGCGGTATTAGTAATGATTCCAAACTGATGGATGACATAAAGGATTTGACTCAGAAATACAATAATGTATTTGAGCATGGGCCTTTTAGGAATCCGGATGATTTACAGAAAGTTTATGCGACATTAGATGTTGTTGCTGCCAATTATGATACTGCTGGAATCAATGAACGCATAGCTGAACCCAACAAACTATATGAGTCTATATTCTTTAATAAGCCCATTATAGTGTCAGAAGGTACTTTTTTGGCAGATAAAGTAAAAAGAATGGGTATAGGGTATATTGTTGGTAAACAAGAACAAGACATTCGGTTATTCCTTAATGATCTGGATGTAGATGATGTCTTGGAAAAATCTATAAAGGATAATACAATTGTTAGTATGAATCTTGTTGAGGATTACAATGAATTATGGAATCGAATCAATCAAATACGAAAATGAGAATATGGTTAATAAATGACGGCGAGAATCTTCCAGTAGACGGCAAAAATCCACGTTTGCAAAGAATGGGATTGCTTGCTTACAAATTGGGTGATTTGGGAGTGAATGTTACATGGTGGCAGTCCACATTGAATCATTACAAGAAGGAGTATAGAGCACATGAGGATACTGATGTGAAACTGAATGAAGAAATAACTCTTAAAATGATACATTCTCCTATAGGGTATAAAAGGAATGTTTCATTGCGAAGACTTTTACACCAGTGGCACATGGCAAAGAAGTTTTATAGGAAAGCTTTGCTGGAGCCCGAGCCCGATTTGGTATTATGTTGTATGCCTACTTTGGAGTTTCTTAAGTTTGCCGTTAAATATGCCAAGAAAAAGAATATTCCTTATGTGGTTGATGTTAGAGATCTGAATCCAGATGTTTTCTTGCAGCCCTTCCATGGAATAATTCGTGGCATTGTTTCTTTAGGCATCAAGCCAATGCAATGGAGCCTTACCCGAGGACTAAAAAGTGCGAAGGGAATAGCTGCAACATCTGAGCCATACTTGGAGTGGGCCCTGAAATATGCAAAAAGACAACAAGAGAAAAATGATAGGGTGTTTTATGTGGCTTATCCTGATTGCGAACTACCTTCTGGATTGAGTGAAAACTCCAGATGGACTAAATATGAAAACCATTCTGGATTGATTTGCTGTTTCTTTGGTCAGTTTGGAAAGATGGTGGATCATGAGACTATTATTAAGGCTGCAGAGATATGTCAAAATGAAAAGCTTGATGTTAAGTTCCTGCTATGTGGTAACGGAGAGTTGTTGGAGCATTACCAGACAATAGTTAAGGAAAAAGGATTGACTAATGTTGACTTACCCGGATGGGTAAATCAGTCAGATATACGTGATATAGGTTATGTGTCAGATATAGGTTTGATGGCGTATCATCCCAATGAGGCCTTTAATATGCAGATGCCGAATAAGTTCAGTGAATATTTGGCGCTTGGTTTAGGAATTGCTTTGCAACCTATAGGAATAATGAAGAAAAAAATAGAAGAAAACGCATGCGGTTTTCATTACGAAAATGAATTTGAATTGGTAAAACATTTGAAGTTCTTTTTAGAAAGGCCATCAGAAGTGAAAACGATTAAAGGTAATGCAAGGAGGTTGTTTGAAAAATCTTTCTCATCATCTGTGGTGAATTTGGAATATGCAGAGTATTTAATTAATAACGCAAAATAATAGAAGCGATGAAGGTGAAATATGTTGTAGTAGGTTCAGGCCTTGCAGGCTTGACTATGGCCGAGAGAATAGCATCTCAATTGAATGAGAAGGTTTTGATAATTGAAAAACGTTCTCATATAGGCGGTAACGTGTATGATAGTTATAATGAGGAGGGTATTATGGTACAGAACTATGGTCCCCATACGTTCCATACCAGTGATAAGGAGGTCTGGGAGTATGTACTTAAGTTCTGTGAGTGGCATGAGTATCAGCACCGCGTGATGTCATATGTTGATGGTAACTGGGTACCGATGCCTATTTCTCTGGAAACTATCAATCGCCTCTACAACATGAATATGTCTGAAGAGGAACTGGAAGAGTTTATTGAGAAGAAGAAGGAAAAGATTGACGAAATCAAAAATAGCGAGGATGTAGTATTGAGTCAGGCGGGCCGCGATATTTACGAGAAATTCTTCAAGTACTTTACCTACAAGCAGTGGGGCGTTTATCCCGAAGAGTTGGATAAGTCTGTTATCTCACGTATTCCATTTCGCAAAAATCGTGATACGCGCTATTTTACTGACCTATATCAGGGCAATCCAAAGGGCGGTTTCACCAGAATGTGCCAGAGGATGATTGATAATCCCAACATTATGGTGATGCTCAACACAGACTATAAGGACGTGATTGATCAGATTGAGTATGATAAGTTGATTTATACCGGTCCGCTGGATTATTACTTTGACTATAAGTTGGGCAAACTGTTGTGGCGTAGCATTCGATTTGAGTATGAGACTCTGGAGATGGAGTCATACCAGCCTACAGCATCATCTCGTTATCCTCAGGATCATGAATATACCCGTATCACTGAGTTTAAGAAGATGTATGGTCAGAAGCACCCCAAAACTACTATTTGTAAGGAATATCCTTGCTTTGGTGATGAACCTTACTATACGTATCCTACCAAGGAGTGGAAGGAACTGGCTCAGAAATACCGCGACCTTGCTGCCCAGGAAAAGAATGTTATCTTTTTGGGTCGTTTAGCAGAGTATAAGTACTATGATATGGATGATGTGATTCGTCGTGGTTTGGATGTGTTTAAAGAGAATTTTGTAAAATAAGCAATCTTTTGTTAGGCCTTTTTGAAGAGTGATATGGCATTGAAGTTGATGTATATCACCAATAAACCTGCTGTGGCGCAGATTGCAGAAGCAGCAGGTGTAGATTGGATTTTCCTTGATATGGAATTCATAGGCAAGGATGCCAGGCAGGGTGGATTGGATACCGTCCAGAACCACCATACGGTGAAAGATATTGAGAATATAAAAACGGCTGTAAAAACAGCAAAGGTACTTGTAAGGGTAAACCCAATTCATGATGCACTGCCTAACTATCCATCCTCTAAGGATGAGATAGATGCATCCATACAGGCTGGTGCTGACATTCTGATGCTTCCTTTCTTCAAGACTGTTGAGGAGGTAAAGAAGTTCATTGGATATGTGAATGGTCGTGCAAAGACTCTGTTGTTGATGGAAACGGTAGAAGCCGCCAATATGTTGGATGAAATCCTTGATGTTCCAGGTATAGATATGATTCATCTTGGCCTCAATGATATGCATTTGGAATTGGGTATGAAATTCATGTTTGAGTTGTTGGCCAACGGAACTGTAGAGAAGCTTGGAAAGAAGATAGAAGCCAAAGGCATTCCTTTTGGCTTTGGAGGTATAGCCACTCTTGATGGTGGTGCTCTTCCTGGCTCTATGGTACTCAAAGAGCATGTGCGCCTTGGCTCAAGTATGGTGATAGTGAGTCGTAGTTTCTGTAACACTGATGTGGTTACCGACTTGAACGAAGTGAAACGTATTTTTGACGACGGCATTTCTGGACTACGCGTTTTGGAGAAAGAAGCTACTCATGCGGATGCTACATATCTTGAAGAGAATAGAAAGGCCGTTGTTGCTGCGGTCAATAAGATTGCTGGTACTAATTATAGTAATTAAGAATTATGGATAAACAGATTATTAATAAACTCCAGGCTGAATATGGTGAAGCTTTCTATCTGTTAGACAGTTCACAGTTCCGTAAGAATTACACCGAATTGAAGGCGGCTTTCAATGACATATATCCCAATTGGAATATTGCTTATTCTTATAAGACAAATTACACTCCTAAACTCTGTAAGATAGTCAATGAACTTGGTGGTTATGCGGAGGTGGTGAGTGAAATGGAACTGGAAATAGCCAAGAGGGTGGGCTGCAAGATGGATCGTGTTATTTGGAACGGCCCCATCAAGAATGTCCCCATTATGGAGCAGTTCCTATTGGATGGTGGTACCATCAATATTGACAGCATAGAAGAACTGGAGCAGGTGAAGGACATCCATAACCGTCATGCTGACAAATTGATTCATGTTGGTATCCGTTGCAACTATGAAGTGAATGATGGTGTGGTTTCCCGTTTTGGTTTTGACATTGATAGTGCAGAGTTTATGGAGGCTGTGAAGTTTGCCACAACCACTAAGAACGTGAAGTTTATTAACTTCCAGTGCCACTTTGCCAAACGTCAAATTGCCTACTGGCCTGCACGTGCCAAGGGTATGGTTGATTTGATAGACCGTTTAGGTATCATTCCTGAGCGCATTGATATAGGTGGTGGTCTGTTTGGAAAGATGGCTGATTCACTAAAGGCTCAGTTCTCTTGCGAGATTCCTGACTATGAAGCATACGCCAAGGCTGCTGCACAAGTATTTGCAGACTACTTCAAGGATAAGAATGTAAAACCAGAGTTGTTGATTGAGCCAGGAAGTGCTGTTGTGGGTGATTGCATGAAGTTTATTGGTACCGTAAAGACTATCAAGAATGTTCGTGGCAAATGGATTGCAACCGTTTTGGGTAGCCAGAAGAATATCAGCATGACTGGCATTAATCCACCTATGGAAGTGATTGCTATGGGTGGTAAACAGAAAGAATATAAAGATTTGGACTTTGTAGGTTTCACTTGCATTGAGGGTGATGTGCTTTATCATAACTATACCGGTAAGCTGGCTCACCAAGATGTGATTGTTATAAGCAATTGTGGTAGTTACTCGCTGGTGATGAAACCGCCATTCATTCTGCCTAACTTCCCCGTACTGGATATTAGCGAGGGCAAGACTGAGGTGATTAAGCGAGCAGAAAACTTTGATGACTTATTCCATACATTCAATTTCTAAGCATGTATAAACTTAATCTGTTTATTAAGCGTTGCTTTGACTTTGTTAGCTGCCTGATTGCGGTTATTATACTGACACCTGTTTGGATCATTGTAGCGATAGCTATAAAACTGGATTCTAAGGGACCGGTATTCTTTAAGCAAGGTCGCAGAACCAAGGACGGACGTATTTTCCAGATGTTGAAGTTCCGCTCTATGGTGGTTAATGCAGAGAATATAGGCACAGGTTTGTTCTCATATGATAATGACCCTCGTGTTACCAGGGTGGGAGCTTTCTTACGTAAAACCAGTATTGATGAATTTCCGCAGTTCTTTAATGTACTGAAAGGTGATATTTCAGTGGTTGGCCCACGTCCATGTGTTACCTACGAACTGGGTGACTTTGATACGCTGAATAAGAAGTATAAGAAGCGTTTTGAGGTAAAGGGTGGCATTACCGGTTTGGCTCAGTGCAAAGGACGTAATGAGAACTCATGGGATGAGAAAGTAACTCTGGATAACGAGTATGTTGACTTGTTCAAGAAAGAAGGTATTTGGATCGACATAAAAATCCTATGGTGGTCAGCATTGAAGGTGTTCCAAAGTTCAAATATTAACGAAGACCAGCGAGAAGGTATGAGTGCAGAGGAATCTGCTGCTCTTGATGATGAGGAAGTAAAGCGCATTGCTCACCTTCCTGACGAAGAATAGAAACAAATAAACTAATTATAATATGGCAAAGACTGATGTTGCAAACAGACTGATCTGGTTCAAAGGTCAGATTATGAATGTTAATAACGCTATGGTGAACGTGCTTTCACCTACGTCTCAATTCGGATTGAATGTATTTGAAGGTATCCCTTGCTATTGGAATGATGACCAGAAGCAGTTGTATGCTTTCCGCCTGAGTGACCACTATGACAGACTGATTCGTTCTGCCAAGTTAATTCAACTGGATTGCAAATATACCAAGGAAGACTTCCAAAAGGCATTGGTAGATACCGTTAAGGCTAATGAATATGACGAGAACCTGAGTGTTCGTCAGACCTTGTTTGTAGATGGCTTTGGAAGCTGGGGTAGCGAAGGACCTGTTGAGATGTTTGTGGCTCCTATTCCTCGTGGACGAACTGCTGCTGAATACAACAAGAAAGGTTTGAACTGCTGCTTCACCTCTTGGCGTAGAATTAGCGATGAGAACTTGAGCCCCCGTATCAAGTGTGGAGCCAACTATATCAATAGTCGTGTTGGTCAGCGTGAAGCTTTGCGTAATGGTTATGACACCTGCATCTTCTTGAATGAAGTAGGCAAAGTGGCTGAAGGCCCTGGAAGCTGCTTCTTTATGATTAGAGGCAACCAGCTGATCACTCCTCGTTTGACTGATAGCGTTCTGGAGAGTATTACTCGCGATACGGTTATTAAGTTGGTCGTAGAAGAGCTTGGAATGGAGTTCGTTGAGCGTACCATTGACCGTACTGAGGTTTATATGGCAGATGAAGCATTCCTTTGCGGTTCTGCAATGGAGGTAACTCCTATTTATACGGTTGATCGTTACGCTATTGGTACTGGTGAACAAGGCCCGAAGACTAAGGCTATTCACTTGAAATATCTGGAGGCTGCACAAGGTAAGATTGAGAAATATCAGAATTGGTTGACTTCTATATACGAGAAGTAATATGTCACTATACGACAACGAAATAGTTTCCGTCATCACTCCCGTTTACAATGTGGAGAAGGTGATAGGAAAGACCATAGAGTCAATGCTTGCACAAGGGTACAATGATTTGGAAATTGTACTCGTGGATGATTGCTCTAAGGATAATTCTGCTGATGTGATAGCCAAATATACGGCCAAGTATCCTAACATTGTTTATCATAAACAAGAAAAAAACGGGGGTGCAGCGGTCGCCAGAAACACAGCATTGAAACTGGCAAAAGGAAGGTATGTAGCTTTCCTTGACTCAGATGATATGTGGTGTGAAGGGAAACTCAAACGGCAGCTGGCATTTATGAAAGAGAAGGATGCCGCCATCTGCTGTACGGCTATGGACTGTATAGATGAGGATGATAAACCCTTAAACTCAGTCCGTGGCGTGCAGGAAAAGATTACATATAAGTTCCTGCTGAAGAATACCATGATTTCTACTTCAACTGTGTTGATTGACAGAAATAAGACCGGCGACTTCCAGATGCCACTTCGTAGAGGAGGTCAAGACTATGCCACATGGCTGATGTTGATGAGGAATGGAACTATTTGTTATGGGCTAAATGATGTGTTGAGTCATTACCGTGTGATGAGTAAGTCGTTGAGTTCCAACAAATGGAAGAGCGTAAAGCAAGTGTGGGAGATTCAGACTCAAGATGAAAAGATTAACAAAGTGTCAGCTGCATATAATTTGGCGTATTTTATTATTAATGCATTCAAAAAACACTTTCTTTGATAATGGATAAATTTCTTTGCTACTGGTACGAGTTTATGAATCGTTCTTTTTCTTGGATTTCTACCCTTGTGGCAAAAATTAAAATGTCATTATGGGGTATTAGTTATGGAAAAAAAATTATGGTTACAGGGAGAATATTGTTATATAAAAAACCTGGATGTAATATTTCTATTGGAGATAATGTAAAATTCCATTCTTCCTCAAGAATGAATTTTAGGGGTATTAATCACTTAACTATTCTACAAACTAATGACAAAGGGGATATATCTATTGGGAATAATTGTGGCTTCTCTGGTGTTAGTATTGTATCTAGTATCGGAGTGACAGTTGGAAATAATGTCATGTGTGGAGCTAATGTGATGATTGGTGATAGAAATGACCATGAAGATAAATACCCCCAGTTCCCGCCAGCCCCTATTAATATTGGTGATAATGTTTGGATTGGAATGAATTGTGTGATTATGAAAGGAGTTACTATAGGAAATGGGGCAATTATTGGAGCTAATAGTATTGTAACCAAAGATATACCGGCTGGCGTAATTGCAGCAGGTAATCCATGTCGTATAATAAAAACGGTATGTAGACTTCTAT